>JGI994J12354_10002067_pt1 | contig 19988 bp, 21 predicted proteins | sample IntmicLarv3ML3BL_FD_12354 | JGI IMG/M metagenome (IMG submission 12354)
AATTTGATGTCGTGTATTGTACCACAAATTTCTTTAACATACAAATCAATATTATCGATACATGATTCATTTCTTGTATTTTCGGTTAAATATCCATCTGCATCTGGTAATGATTTATTAGCGGGATTTTGATAATTATCTAACATTATTTCACGTTTCTCTAAACTTTCCATTTAAAACATCTCCGCAACTATTCTATCTTTATCTTTTAGTAGGTCCAGTAATTCATCAATTTCTTCTTTTGTATTATAGAAGTATAGGCTAATTCTACAAGTATTGTTTACACCAACTACACCCTTCAATATTTTTGCACAATGGTTTCCAGCACGAACACATATATTGTATTTGTTCAAATAAAACGCCACATCTTGTGCAAATATATCATCAATATTAAAAGATACTATTCCACTATCACTTTTTAAGTTAATTATATCTATGTGAGGATATTTTAGTAATTTTTCAATTAAATATTTTCGTAATTCCAACTCATACTCATGAATTTTATCTAAGCCAATGCTCATCAAGTATTCAGCGGCAGCTCCCAATCCGATAGCTCCAGCTATATTTGGCGTTCCTGCTTCCAACCTAGTTGGCAGTTGTTTTAATTGAACTTCAATAGGGCTTGTGAAACTTTCGTTCATTCCACCACCATAATTTGTTGGTTCTAAGTGTTCTAGCAATTTTTCTTTTGCATATAGAATACCAATTCCAGTTGGTCCACACATTTTATGCCCTGATAAAACAAGAAAGTCCACATCCAATTGTTGAACATCTATTTTCATATGAGGTGCACTTTGTGCTGCATCAACAACAAAAAAGATGTTATTATTATGTGCTATACTGCTAATTTCTTGAATTGGCCTTAAATCTCCAATTACATTTGTGATGTGCGCAAGAGCAATCACTTTTGTTTTTGAAGTTATTTCTTTTAATAAATTTTCGGTTGTTACGTAATTATATTCATCTAATTCTATATATTTAATCACTAAATCATTATTTCTAGCTAAGCGAAACCATGGCAAAACATTGGAAGCGTGTTCTCCTTTAGTAAGGATTATTTCATCACCAGGTTCCAAAATGCTGTCAAAAAAACCATTGACAATCATATTTATTCCCTCTGTTGCTCCACTTGTAAAAATAATTTCGTTTCTATTTTCTGCATTGATGAATTTTTGTAACACATCTCTTGCTTGTTCATATTCATAGTCTACTTTGTATGAAACATCATAGTCTCCTCGGTGAGCATTTGCTGAATACTTAGTATAGTATTCATTTATTTTATCTATGACTACTTGCGGTTTAAATGCAGTGGCACTATTATCAAAATACACCATTTTTCCATTAATCATTGGAAAATCATCACGATTCATTTTTTCACCTCCATTTTTTTATCTATATTTAACATCATTGTATTGAAAACTATACTTTTTGATGTATTCATTAATATTGTATTCACAAATTAAATTATTAACTATTGTATTCGCCAAGAAATCTGTAAATGATTATAGCATAAGTACACGTTTTTTTAAAGTTTATATCAAAAAAACTAGTTTTATTAAAACCAGTCTTTATCCTAATTCATCAATCCATTTTTCTAGAGTTGATGCAGATGCATTTCCAATAAGGCGATCAGATTCGTCATGCTTACCTTTTTCGTAATATGCTACTGTTGGGGTACTTTTTATTGAAACTAATTTATTAAACTCAGCTCGATCTTCATTTGACATAAGATTCAAGTTTAGTTTTACTATTTTGATGTTTTTTTGCTTAGAAACACTTTCTAATGTTGGTTCAAATTGAATACAATACCCACAAGTAGTTTGGGCAAAATAAACGTAAAATGTTTCTTTTTTGTCAACTTTCTTTTTGAATTCACTAAATGATATTTCGGTTATTTGTTTAGAATTCGTATTTGAATTATTACTGTTTGTATTATTTGCATTATCGTTATCATTAGTATTTGTATTATCATTTGTGTTATCGTTATTCTCATTTGTATTATTGCTTGTGTTATTTGTACTTTCAGCCGCATAGTTCAAACATTTTTCACACTCTTTTTGATTAAAAAAGTTGTATCCAAAGTAAATTGTTGAGCAAGTTAAAATTGCACACACCATTGTTAAAATTATTAATTTATTATCTTTCATCCTCATTCTCCTACTTCTATTATTTGATAAAATTCTAGTATTGAATTTGCCAAATTGTTTCCTATTTTTTCTAAATTTTGTACCATCCATTTTGCATCGTCAAAATCATCATGATAAGCAATTTCGATTAATGTTCCAACTTTAACATTTACTGGGTTTACCTCTCCTAGTGCTCCTCGTGCAAATTTAACACCACGATTTGTTTCTTGACTTTGGTATGGATAAATTGAATATAAATTATCATATAAAGCATTTGCAATACTCAAAGCTTTTGATGTTGGTTCATGGACATATATTTCTATTCCTTTAGTATCATGTTTTGTACTTCCATTTGAATGAATAGCGAAATGTAAATCTGCACCAACAGCGCGACTTTTTTCCATCCAAAGCATCATCCCATCTCTTAGATTGGTATTTCGATATACACTTACTCCTGCTTCCATTAAGCGTTTTTGAACAATATCGGCAACTTTGTTCATCATTTCCTGCTCATTGGTATAACCTACACTTCTAACTCCCATATTACCATATTGATTGGATGGGCTCAAGTATATAACTAAATTTTTTGTTCTTATTTGAAAATTGTATGTATTAACTTCACTATCAAGATAGTTTTGCCGAACTGCCAAAGCTTTTATTACCATATCTTTATCTATTTTGATAGCTGATGAATATAACTTTCCATATGTCTTAGGGTCGCTGCCATCTGTTGTATAGTATATTTGGGCATTTTCTGTTTTAGTGTTCAAAGTCACTAATGTATCTTTTTTGATTGTCTCAGGGTTGTAGTTTACAAATACAGGATCAGTCATTAGTTTTTCACTAATAAAGATATTTACATGATTTTTTTTAGCAATTTCTTTGTAATCTTCATACATGGCAACTACTTCAAATGTATAGTTTGTATTTTCTTTGAACATGGAGGCTGGGATTACAGTTCTATCTTTGTTTCCCTCAACATAGCCAATAAATTTTTTACCAATAAAAATATTAACTCCATAGCTAGTTGCATTATTTCCACCCTCATATTTAATTTCTAAATCATTCCAAGTTGTCGACGTATTACTTTCTAAATTGGTTATTCTTATATCACTAACAATTGTAGCATCATGATATAGATTTATTGCGTTTACTAATAACTCTTTGTGATATAGTTTAGCAGTTATTTTTCCAATGTAGGGTTCAATAACATCATGTTCAATACTTATATTGTTTTCATTCAAATTTTGAGAATGAATAATTTCATCCTGATAAAATAATTTTAAGTAATAATTATTGTTTAAATTACCATCCATTAACAGAGTTTTAGGTTTTGCATCCACTATATAATAGGAATTATCTCGACTAAAACTAGCATAATTATGTTCATAACTAAGAAGATTTTTGGCATCTTTTATATCACCTTTTTTATTTACTGCACTAACTTTTATATAAATTTGTTCCTTATAATTTAAATCTAAATTTGGCAGAATACATTTATTATCTTTTACCACTACTGTATACAAAATATTTTCATCTGCATCAACAATAACAATCTTATATTCTTCAGCATTTTTAGATTTTTCAAAAATTATGTATTGCTTGTCATTTTCTTCGATTACTTCATATACAAGAAATTCAGATAATTTCAATTTCTTATAATTAATAAATCCAACTAAAAAAAGACTTAGGCAAAGAAAAATGGCAGTCAAAAGAATATAAATAATTATTTTTTTCTGACTTTTTTGCACATTTTTCACCTTACCTTATTTATCCTTTAATTGATTTAAATATTTTTTTCCATAAATCTTTTGATGAGTAGTTTAATATTCCCACTTTATATACTTTTAGTCCATAGTTGAATAGTAGTGCACATACACCAAAACATAGTATGGATGCTAATCCTAATTCAAGTATTGTCATTTGTCCTGCAAAGAACAATACTGGTGCAATCATTGATGAGAGGAATGGAACACATGCCATTACTTTAATGAATATCGCACCCTCAAATTGTGGAGCCATGAATGCTATGAAATATGATACCATTGTAAGTAGCATTATAGGTGTTTGAATTTGTTGATAGTCTTCAGCACTGGTTGTAACTGATGCTAGTACTCCTGTGAATATCGCAAATGCTGCTAGGTTTAATATCAATAAAATTAATATTAGTGGTGATGCACTTATTATAGTTGAAAGTAAACCTGTTGTTTTTAACATTTCAAATATCTCTGATACTCCTAATCCAAATTGATTTCCAATTGCTATATCAAGCCCACCACCTAAAATCAATCGACTTACTAATCCAATTAATGCGTATGTAAATATCAATAAAATTTGAAGCAATACAAACGAAATCGATGAAATTAGTTTTGCTGTGAAATGCGTTTTTGGCGAAACATTAGAAATTATTATTTCCATACTTCTACTAGTTTTTTCTTCATTTATTTCTGCACCAATCATTTGAATTAACATTGTTATTATTATGAAAAATGGAATCACAAAAATCATTGATATTATGTAGCCAAACATTTCTTTTGCTTCTGCGTTTTCATCCAAACTACTATCTAAAGTTATTCTTTCGATGCTAATTGGAGCACTAATATTTGCTAATTCATTAGGATCAATGTTTGAATTTGCTAAAGCATACTCGCTTTTAATTGTTCCTAATATACTACTTAGTAATTGAAATGATGTCATATCCAATACATCATAGCTGTTTATCTCTGCTTTAACATATTCTGCATAATCATTTTTTATTTGAATCAAAATATCATTTGATTCTTCTTCAGTTATTTTCGCTTTGATGGCCTCTATATCATTAGTTTTTTCAATTTTTGTATTTTCAAAACTTACAACACCATCAGTTATTGATTTGAAATATTCTTCAAAGTTCGAATAAGCATTTATCTCATCATAAACATAAATAATGTTTTCGTTTTCAAAGTCTCCTCCAAATGATGAAACTATTTTATCCATATTTATTAAAGCTATCATTAAAATTAACATTACTACATTAACTATTTTAAAAGCTTTTGATTTTATTTTTTTATCTAAACTATGTTTGATTAAAAACTTTAACTTATTTTTCATATGCTTCACCTACTTTGCTGACAAATATTTCATTGAGCGTAGGCTCTTCTACTGTGAACTTTGAAACATTTGAAAATTTTGAAATTACTTTAAATACATCATTTATTTTACTTTCATCTTCAATACTAATTATAAATTCATTAGCAACTTTTTTTACATCTACTACACCCTTAATTGCTTTTAGATCTGCTAATTTGGCATCCGCTTGTAAAATTATATTTTTTTTACGATAGTCCTTTTTTATATCCTTTAATTTCCCACTTAAAACTGCTTTACCATTTAATAAAACGACTAATTTTTCACAAAATAATTCAACATGTTCCATTCTGTGAGATGAAAAGATTATCATTGTTCCACTTGCAGATAATTCTTTGATTGCTGCCATAAACATTTCAACATTAATTGGATCTAGTCCTGAAAATGGTTCATCTAAAATTAAGAGTTTTGGCTCGTTTAATATTGCACATAAAAACTGTACTTTTTGTTGATTTCCTTTAGACAGTTCTTTAATTGGTCTGTCTTTATAACTTTCAATATCAAATTGTTTTAATAATTCATCTAACCTAACTTCGACCTCTTTTTTGGTCATGCCTTTTAAAACACCATAATATATTGCTTGCTCTTTAACTGTTAGTTTTGTGAGTAAGCTTCTTTCTTCAGTTAAAAATCCAATCTCATTTGTTACACTATAATCAATTGGTTTTTCATCCATTGTAATATGACCATCTGTCATATCTAATAAACCTATGATCATTCTAAAAGTTGTAGTTTTTCCCGCTCCATTAACACCCAAAAGTCCAAAAATTTCTCCTTTTGATACGTTAAATGAAAGATTATCTACAGCTAAATGTTGACCATAATATTTTGTCACACTTTCTATTTTTAACATATAAATCCTCCTAAGTATAATTATAACACGTATAATAGTGAACATAAATATTTAATTAAAAATAGTTGTTATTAAAATTATACTATTCTTCTTTGTACAATCACTTTATCATGAAATAAAACCTTATTGCAAACTCGCAATTTTCAATTTTCTGCTTTTTTTTATTTCTAATTTCTCGTTTTTGTTTATGAAAATATTTTTTTTGAATAATAATTAAACTAATAATATAAATTTAAGGATTTTTAATTAAAAAAGACTATTTTTCAACAGTCTTCATAATTATGTCAACACTAACAAAGCGAATTGAACGTATAGTTTTGTTTCTTAGTGGTTTATCGTTTGCATCTACTGGAGTTAATGCAATATTATCGACTACATCAAGGCCTGCAACCACTTTACCAAAAGCCGCGTATTTCCCATTTAAAGCTGGATAATCTGCATGCATAATGAAAAATTGTGAACTAGCTGAATTCATTGTGTCTTCAGTTTCTGGGTCACCTCCACGCCTTGCCATGGAAATTACACCTTTAGTATGAAGTAAATTATTTTCTATGCCATTAATTTCAAATTCTCCCTTAATTGGTTCAGCACTTCCATCTCCCATCCCACTTCCAGTTGGATCTCCGCCTTGAATCATGAAATCTTTTATAACTCTATGAAATATTATATTATCATAGTATTTTTCACTCACTAGTTTTTGAAAATTTTCTACTGTGATTGGCGCTATATCTGGGTATAGTTCAACTATAATGATGCTATCATCTTTCATTTCTATTTTTACATAATTTGTTTTTTCTTCTACTTCCTTGTAAGTTACATTATCAATTGTTCCATTACTCAAATCTTTTTTCCCACATGATGCGCTTATAAACAACAACATGATTAATAAAGTTAAATTTAATATTTTCTTTTTCATCTTTATCTCCTCTTCAATGTATTTAGGTAATCTTTTTTTTCTTGACTTACTCTAAATGAATCTCTTATTTTACTTATTGCTTTATTGAATGTAAATTTATTTACTTTTGATACTAATAAATACCTCTCACAAGCTTTTTGCTCCTTGACATACATTTCACAAAGTAACCAAGCTGCTGCCATGTTAACATAGTATTTATCAAGTTTCAAATCATCTAATGATTCACATAACATTTCCATGTATTCTTCTTGAACATAGTTTCCCAGTAACATTATTAAGCCAAAACGAACAATAAATTCTTCATCACTTTTTAAGTAACTCAAAATTTTTGGTAAATGTTTATTCAAATCTTTTTTTAACCATTTCAATGAAAATGCGTCACATATTGCCCAATTATCTATTTTTGGTAAGTAAGCATCTAACTTTTCAAAATCTTTAGTTACCTCAATTATTAAGCCCTCAATTAATACTTCTTCATAATAAATGGAATTGCTTAATTGGAGAAATGATTCTATATTTCCTTTGGATATTTTTTTTACTATATCTCTTATGATTGGAATTCGAATACCTAAAATTTCATAGCCTGTAGCAACTAATTTTCTGTGAAATACGGCATATGAATCTTCTTTGAGACTTATTAGGTATTTAATGTAGTCATCGTAATCTTTTTTAGTCCATATATCTTTTATTAAATTCATCCTAAGCTTTTCCATTCTTTAATATCTTTTATAGCAAATGTACGCATTTCATTTTTTTCAATGTCAATAGCTTTTAATAACCACTGCTCCTCTTTGTGCCATTCTGTACTTTTAAACTCAATAGTTTGAGGAATTATTTGACGAATTCTTGTTTCGCCTTTCCAATTAGTATAAAGAATTTCTATTTTTTTATTTCCCACTATCAATTCACCTTCTCTTTTTGATTTTAACATATTATTTTTGTTTTATAAATACTTGTATTTTTATAATCTCAGTATTATAATAAATGCAGCGAACAAATGTTTTGGAGGCTGGTAATTTTGAATTCAAAAATTAAAAATCGTAGTTTTTTATGTATTGACTTAAAAAGTTTTTTTGCAACTGCAGAATGTGTGGAACGTGGCTTAGATCCTTTTTCTTATCCTTTAGTTGTTGCTAATCCAAAACAGGGAAATGGAGCCATTACTTTAGCTGTTAGTCCTTTTTTAAAAAATCAAGGAGTTAAAAGCCGTAGTCGTTTGTATGAAATTCCAAAGCACATTAAATATGTTGTTGTTCCTGCGAAAATGTCACTTTATGAACGTCAAAGTGAAGCTGTTAAGGACGTTTATTTAGAGTTTGTTTCTTGTGAAGACTTACATGTCTATTCTATAGATGAAGCATGGTTAGATGTAAGCGATTACTTATCATTATATAAAAAAAGTGACTATGAACTTGCTCTTGAAATTTTAGATAGAATCAACAAAAAAACAGGTCTTTATGCATCTTGCGGAATTGGTCCAAATATGTTTTTGGCAAAAGTTGCTATGGATGTAGAAGCTAAAAAATATAAAGATGGAATTGCTAAATGGGGATATGATGATATTCAAAATTCATTATGGAGTATAACACCATTATCTAAAATATGGGGAATTGGAGCAAAAATGGAGCAAAAACTTAATGCTTTAGGAATTTATTGTGTTGGAGACTTAGCAAAATATAATAAAATTCGTTTAGAGCAAAAATTTGGAATTATTGGCTCTGAACTTCATAATCACGCTAATGGGATTGACAATAGTCAAATTAAAGATTGGAAAGAAGCTCCCAAAGATAAATCCTACAGTCATTCACAGGTTCTTTTCAAAGATTATTATGCTCATAATATAAAATTAATCATTGAAGAAATGGCCGATGTAATTACAGCAAGGTTACGTAGGGAGAAAAAAACGACTAAAAGTCTTGGTTTTTCCATTGGTTATTCTAAAACTTCTACTGGTGGGTTTCGCCATATGGTTAAGTTGGATATTGCAACATCTTCTCCAGCTACTATTAGTGATGTATGTTTTAATATCTTTGATAAATTTTATGATGGTTCCCCTATTCGACTTGTTGGAATTAGCGTTGGAAAATTAGAAGATAAAAATGCTATTCAATTAGATTTATTCAAAGAATATGAAGAAAAAGAAGCAGAAGATGTTGTTAATATGACAGTTGATGCTATAAAAAGTAAATTTGGTAAAAATAGTTTAATAAAAGCTTCTAGTCTACTAGATGACTCCACCGCAATGGAACGCAACAGAAATAAAAATTAATTTTTATTCTCTTCCTAGTAGATAAATATATGATTTTAATTGATATGTCTACATAAGGTTTCCACATTTTCTTTTAGTTCATCTACAATACTATCATATTTTTTACCACTATTTGTTCTTATTGCATCAGAGGCTATTTGGCAATTTAAAGCAAACTTACTTTTCTCTTCATTTAACTCTTTAATATGTACACTATTAAGTCCATTAACAAAATTATTTGAAGATTTAGAAGAAGATAATTAAGATTTTTCTTTTTTTTCGTCATTATTAGTTAGTAGTTCAATATATTTTGCAACTCCTTAAGTGATATTTTCAACAATATTGTGTCATAACAAAAATAGTCATTTTTGCTTTTAGAATAGCTTGCCCTACATCATTTATAGTGTTTAAACACATTCAACTTGTAACACAGCCCCCCTAAATAACACAAAAAGTCAAAAAAAGTATCAAAAAAGCGTTGATAAATATTTATAATTAGTGTATAATTCATTATGTTGAACAGGAGTTATACGAATTAGAACGATAATATTTGTACTAATTCATGATATTCTGTGATACACCATAGTTTATACACTAGACTGATAAAACAGTGCAAAATCAGTCAAAAGATTTAAAATATGTGTATAGAAAATATGTGGGGGATTAGCTCAGCTGGCTAGAGCACCACGCTTGCACCGTGGGGGTCAGGAGTTCGAATCTCCTATCCTCCACCATAATGCAATTAGTCGAACTCCTTTAAATAAAAGGATTCGCAAGATAAAGGAAAGATTAATTTCGGTTAATCTTTTTTGTTTTGTGAATTGGAGGTGGTAAGATGTTAAATATTACAAAAGAAGAAATAGAAATTGAAGAATCACTATTAAATAAAATAGACGGTATCTGCTCATTTGTAGGCAAAAAGGCAAGTATTATTAACGGTTGTATTAGAGATGTATAGAAAAGACTAATATCGCTTATATTGAGCCACACAGGGTTATTATAGACAGTAATCTATTCTTGCTATTTAATGGCAATGAAAACATTTATATTAATGATTTAAACAATTCAATTAAATTATCAGAATTAAGTAAATATCTATCTGCCAAGTAATGTGAATTCATTCCATAAATAAGGAATTGATTTTTAAAAAATTTAGTATATAATAAATGACAATTACTTGAAAAGGGCTATGTTCTTTGAAAAATAAGGTGATAAGAAGTATTTGTCATATACTTTTTGTTGCCTTTTCTTTTTAGAAATAATAATTAAAAATAAGAAAGAAAGATGATTAAAATCAGAAAAAACGCAGGAATTTATATTAGAGTTTCGACCGAGGATCAAGTCAGACAAGGTTATTCCTTGCCCGAACAATTAGAAAAATTACAGGAATTATGTAAATATCGTGATTATAACATTTTCAAAGTGTATGAAGATGCAGGAATAAGTGCTAAAAATACTAACCGACCAGAGTTTCAAAAAATGATCGAAGATGTTAAGAATAAAAACATTAATGTGGTAGTTAGTTATAAACTTGATAGATTAACTCGAAGTGTTAAAGATTTAGAAAATTTAATTGTATTACTTGAAAAACATGGTTGTGGTTTAGAATGTGCCGTTGATGACATTAATACAACAACTGCTAATGGAAGATTCTTTGCTAGAATGACTACTGTTTTATCACAATTAGAAATAGAAAGAGTATCAGAAAAAACTAAATTTGGGCTTATTGGGGCGATTAAAGATGGACATATTCCAGGGAATACTCCACTTGGTTACAAATGGAAGAATAAGAAATTAGTTATTGACCCACTTACTAAAGATATTGTTATTAGAATATTTGATTTATACCTAAAAGGTTATTCTTATAAAAAAATTGCAAACATATTCAATGAGGAAAAATTATTAGATAAAAATAAATGGTATGATTCAGCAATTCTTAGAATAATAGAAAATCCAATTTATAAAGGAGATTATCTTGGTGGTAAAACAACAGGCAAACCTATACTTTATGAAAATGTTGCTCCATCAATAGTCACAAAAGAAAAGTGGGAAGATTGCCAAGTTCAAGCACGAAAGAATACTAGAAATTATACAAGAAGGAACGATTATATATTTCAACAAAAAATAATATGTCCTAACTGCAACACAGTAATGGCTTGTAAAGCCCCAGGTGGTAGCAAGAAAAAATATATCTATTATCAGTGCAAAGATTGCAAGGAATATTATAAAGAAGATGTTTTAAAAGAACTATTAATTGATATTTTAGTAAATATCATCGAATATGATATTACTGTTAGAAAATTCTTTGCTCCGCTTTTAACTCATAAACTAGAAAACACTGACGAATTATTATTAGAAGAAAAGCGAAAACTAAATGATGGTAAATATGAATTTGAGTATACTCGTAAACTAGGTTCGAAAACATTAAAAATGGTTCCTATTTTAAATAAAGATAAATTAATAAAAAACATTACTCATTATGGAATAATTGAAATACCTATAAAACCTATAAATAGTGTAATCTTGATGTAATACAATTGTGTTACTATTGGAAGTCTAAAGACAGTCATTTTAAAAATTGTGTTACATCTCCAGAATTACGAAAGTCTTATAAATACTAGTCAAACTCGCCACTGGCGATGTTGTTGTAATACAAAAGTTAACCTGCTATAAAAAATACGAAAATCAAATGATTTTCTGTTCTCTTTTGAAAGGAGTTTTCAATAAAAATATGAAAGAAAATAAAATAACTGTCAGATTCTCTGATGAAGAATTAAATGAAATAAAAAAAATAGCCAAACAAAAAGATATTAAGGTAGCAACACTAATTCGTGAATCTACATTAAATGCAATTACAAACAATGAATTATTATCCGAAAAAGAAGAATTAAAGCAATTTATTATTAACACAGTTGAAGAAGTAAATGACAAAAAGTTAGGTAGAATAATATCATTGCTATTTAGAGCAACGTCTCATATTGATGTTGTTAAAGAACAAAATAATTTATTTTATAGACTAGTTCATCAATATTATGAGTTACCAAAAGAAAAATGGTTTTATAATGATATGAGAATATTTAATCACTTTATTACTGATGAAGCAGAAGCTATTATTAAACAGCGAGATGAAGAAAATATTACAAATGCTAATTATCGTAAGAAAAAAAATTGATTTTGATGTATAATATGATTGTTGGGGATTTATATGTTTGATAAGTTAGAGTATCAAATAAGGAAAAATAAAATCAAATTTAGTTCAGGAGGGGAACAAAATGAACAAACTAAATGTTGCAAGGGGCATGCTTGCAAGTAAAAAATATATAAGAGGCTTAGAAGAAAATATTGCTCCTATTTATGAAAATACAGAAGTAAAATCCAATGATGAATTGTGCGATTTACAGGAGTTTCAAGATGAATTTGTTGCTGATATTTCCAATAGGATAGGAATTCAAAAAATTCAGAAAACTGATGAAATAACAAAAAAAGAAGCTTATCAGACATTAATGAATAGTGATTCAAGAAGAATTCGACCATTGTTAATGTTTTTAGGTAATTTATGTGGAAGTAAAAAAACAGATAGAAAAATTCTTATAAATTGTGGCTTATCAATTGAAATGATTCATAAAATGTCTTTAATTTTAGACGATTATTTTGATGGCGATTTAACAAGACGAGGAAATCCAGCATTTCACACTATATACAATAGACAAGTAATAATTGATGCAACAAATTTATTATTAAATTTGTCAAATAGTACATTCTTAAATGGAATTAGTGATTTACCAATAAATCAACAAGAAAACTTGTTGGAATTATATAAAAAAATAATTTTTGATATGGGGAAAGGATTTATTGAAGATTTAGACAGGACTGATAAATCACTTGATTTGGAGAACGCATATAGGATTAATGATTTACAAAGTACAACTGTTCTGCAAAATTCCTTATTAATTGGTTATTTATTATCAAGTAGAATATCAAAAAAAGATGATACCTATTCAGGATTAGAAAGCATTGGTGCAACAATCGGAAGAACTTTTCAAGGCCTTAATGATATAGAAAATTTTTTGTCTGAAGAAACGCAAGTTAATAATAAAGGTAATTTATATTCTGATTTAAGAGAACATCGAAAAAATATAATTTTAAGTCAAGTGCCAAAAGAACTATTTTATCCACCTTTTACTAATGCTGATGTTATTGAATATATAAAATCAAATAACTTAATAGATACAACTACAGAAGAACTCATGTCAGGTATCATTATAGCAAAAAAAGAAATAGTTCAATTATCAAATCCAATTGCTAGAGATACTCTGCTGTTTGCTACCGACAAAGTTACTGAAAAAACTTTAAAAAAGATTATGAATAATAGATAAAATATGTTAAACTTTATTTAGAAATTGATTTTTCCAAATACCTTGCATAATCGCACCAAATTGATAAAAAACTCGAACTTTCGGGTAAGTAATAAATGCTAACTAAAACTATAGTTGGTATTTTTTCAATTCAATAAATTAGTTTTGATGTTAAAAGGATTAAAGAACCATTTATTTTGTGCTAAACTGGGCTTATAGAAAATATACTGAAGCATGCCAGTATATTTTTTTATACAATTTTTCATTGTTACTTATTCAGTCATTTTTGTAACATAATACTAATCTGTAATCTTTTTGATGACATGTTATTAATGTCATTTGACAGCTTTGATCAATTGTTACTAAATTTTTTTTAGGAATAATAGTTTTACTTTTTAAAGTTAATATCGCTGTTTTTTTTCTTAAAGTAACTATTGCTTTTGTTTTAATGTTTAGTTGATATAAATTGTTAAATGCCGCAACTTGAGAATTACCACTATGAGAGGCAACTACTAAATTTTCTTCATCACTTATTATCTCTAAGCCATAATCAACATGATTTTTAGCACTTGTCTGCTCATATAATGGTTCATTTAAGGATATATTTTTTATCTGTAAATATCCAATTACTTCCTCACTTTTGTTATCTAAATATTTATCCAAATCTACTTTTTTTAGAGAAACTATTTCTTTTTCCTTACTAAAAGTTGAGAATTCTATGTTAATTTTATATATTACAAATAATATTCCAATTATTGATAAAAGATTGATTATTTTATTTGACACATTTAATTTTCCTTATAATTATCAATCCAATTAAGCAAATAAAATAGAAGTTTAAATTACTTGTTTTTAATGTGTCTGGAACTGGAATTTCAATTACTTCTGCAGGCAATTCAATGGTTGGAATTTCTTCTATTTCAATTGGTGGTTCTTCCACGATTATTTTTGTGTTAATCAATTCGTATTCTATTTCTATTTCATTTGATTCTATTTTAAAATATTGTTTTTCCTCATTTAATTGATAACCATTTGGAGCCTTAGTTTCGATAAAATAATAATCTCCTTTTGGTAAATAAATACCTATGTATCCTTTATTGTCTTCAACATTTTCTAGAAATAGTTGATATTCATCATCCTGCTTTTGATATATAGCAACTAAATATCCATCTAGTATTTGATTATTTTCATCAATCTTTTTTATTATAAATTTTGAGTAATGCTCGTTATAGGCTGAATAACTATATTTATTAGTAGTACCATTTATTTCAACTAAATAATATTTATCATCTAATTCATAATTAGCTAATGTTTCTACCTCACGATAATAATAAGTTGCATTATTTAGTTCTGTAAATGTTACTTTTCCTAAATCATTAGTGTATTCACATTTTAACTCTGTTTTATTCTTATCGTATAAGCAATATTTTATTTCTTGTAAAATTTCATCTGTTTTTTTATCTTTTTTTATTATTTCTAAATCTCCTTTTGGATAAATGGCCTTAGATTTTAGCTGATAAATATGAGTTTCTGGATTTACTGTATTAATTATAATTTGATTACTTGAGTTTGTTTGGTCAGTCCAGTAGAATAAGTAATTATCATTAAACCTCTCATATTTTCTTTCTAGTTCTATTTCCATATCACCATACTTTGGTGCATATAAAATCAATTTATCATTATCTTTGATTGATACTGTACAATTTTTGCAACTTTTAACTGTATATTTGTCTAAAATATTGTTTTGATCAATCAACATTGTTGATTGATATATGTGCATAGTTTCATCAATATAAATTTTCGGTTTAATATTATGGTTGTTAACATCATTCAATATTTCATTTAAATAACTATCGTATTTATTTGTTTTAGAACCATTTAATGTGTTAGTAAAAATAAATTCTCCATATGGATATAGTTCTCTCCATATAAGGGTGTTAGTAAATGCTCTCCACTGATTAGTGGTTCTATTTTGATAACCATATCCATAATACATTATTAATTTTACTCTTTCAATCGTACTAGTATCATATCCTAAATTTTCAATTGCTTGTGCTAGACGATTAGCATTTGTAAAAGAGTTATGTGGTTGAATGCAATAATAAACATTACCTAATGTATCAACATATCCTCCTTGTATTGTTGCATATTTCATATATCCATCAATAGTGTTTTTCATATACATATATGATCCTGCGTCATCTTTGATGTAAGTAGTATCTAAATTGATTACTCTTTCATTGGCTCTTGTTGTTGTTAAAAACAAAAGCATACTAATTACTGCTAAAAATATTTTCTTCATCTTTTATTTCCTTTCTTGGTTTAATAGACTAACAGACAATTAAACTTTTTTAAAGAAAATAAGTACGACAAATTCCGACATTACTTTTCAAAAAAAGGATTAAGCTATTTTAGTTAATCCTTTTTCTATTTCTTCCAATGCTCTTCCTAACTCTTTTTTATTGTTGTATTCATCATCTTTCATTTGAAAATGCCTATTTTCTAGCATTTGCTTACTTCTAAATGATGAAATATGTACCAACTTATATTTAGAGTCCACTATGTTTAATAGATGGTCGATTGATGGATATAACATTATTAATCACGTCCTTACAATACAATCATACTAAACAAAACGTAAAGTTATCAACACTTCCGTGTAAATTTGACAAAAATTTTACTTTTTTGACATTTATCGACATATTACTTAACTAGCTCTCTCAATTCTTTTAAAATAACTACCATTGCCCATGTATCTTGTTTGCAATAATCAACTAAGGCTTGATATTTAAGTTTATATTCCTCTTTGCCCATGAAAGGATAATTAGCATACTCAACGATAGCTTCTGTTCCGTTTTTTACAACTAAGTCATCGTATTTTAAGTCACTAAATACAGGAAGTGTTTTTTTGATTGAAAATGAGCCATTAAGTTTTTGATTATAATAGTTAAATATTTTAGCATCTTTTTTATCGTATCCTAATTCTTCGTATAATTTAGTATTGGTATTTACTAACCATATTAAATCAAAACCACGATCAATTAATTTTACTATATCATTTTTGTACTTAGGAAATACAGTAGCAAGTTCTTTTAATCGGCCCTTTTCAAATGAAACATTTTGCGCAAACAAAGTCCCTTTATTGACATCAATATTTTCTAATAGGCTTTTTAAAAGTTCTTCTCTTTCATCTTGATGAGTTTTTGCTAAATAAACTATACAATCTGAGTCTTTATCACAAATTCCAGGTTCATGCTCTATATGAAGACTAAATTCGAATGGTGATTGGATATAAGGAAATTCGCCTTTATATCTTGGAATTGGGCAGGGAAAGGTTTCAAAGTCTAGATGGTATATTGGATATTTTAATTGAGCAAGACCTGTTTTTAATTTTTCTTTGTTAAGATAAATTTGATTAAATGTCACACAGTCTCTTTGAATTTTATGTTCCTCTCTGGTAATCCAATCCTCTGGAATATCTAGCATGCTTAAGTAACCCTCATTAATTAATTCCAATCCTTTTATACGTTCTCCATCCATTTTTTTAAATCCTTGCGCATTTGTTACGTAGTTTAAAGATGAATTGCATTTTGGAATGTGTTTAGCACATATTGGTTCGAAAAACTTACATCCACTAGGTTTTTTTCTACCACAGCTCTTAGATAAATTACATGGATTTGGATTTAGATTAAATAGATAGCTTTCTATCTTTTTTCTATCTTGTTCAATTATTTTTTGATAGTCTTTGCTTATTTCACTCATATCAAAGAATGTTATTAATTCATTACCATTTTCATCAGTATTGTAAATAGCTTCCCCCTTTTCATAAGTTCCATCAAAAATATATTTGCTATTTAAGACTGCTAAATAGTACTTGAAATTAATGAGCCTTTTTTCATTATTACTTTGTTTATGTTCTTGTTCAATTATGTATCTTTGAATAGCTAAATCATAAATATATTTACCCATTTCAAAGCGATCAAAAAGTTTTTCTCTTTGTTTTTCGTATTTATCAATTGGCATTTCAGTTGTTATATCATATCCATCTAATTCAGCTTTTAAATAATTGATATTGTTAATTCGATGCCATATAGAATATGCCTCTTGTCTGTAGTGTGATGCAGTCATTTTCATGTATTTACTATCTGTTGTTGCTTTTACTTCAATAATATTAATTGTATCTCCTACTTCATTATAAATATCAACATAACAAATGTATCTAATACCATTCAAACTAAAATCAAAGCATTCTTGAGCGAATGTTTCTGAAGCATAAATACTTTTCCCACCGAAATTTTTTTCAACTAATTTTCCAGCTTCATCTTCTACAGTTTTGTAGTATTTCATCATTGCTTCTAGTTGACGATTTGGAACATCAACTAGATCTTTTTCTCCATCTTCACTGTCTTCGTACATTGAGGCGACCAGTTCTTCAAGTAAATTTTGTTTTTCGTTTTCTTTGTATAATTCATAAGAAACGTCTCTTAGGAGACGTTCTTTTTTTATATTATCTAATGCAACATAGCGGGGACATCTTGTATAATTAATAAAATCGGTTTTGGTAACTGCCATATGCCCTCCTTATTTATGCAAGTGTTGCCACTACTTTATCACTTTTATAAGTTAATGTTATTTTTAAATCGTCTAGTGTTTTACTATTATCTCTTGGATCTATGTAAGTAGATTCTTTATCAGCAAATAAATATCCCTCTTCAATTAAATTTCCAACAGTTATAGTCATAGAATTTTCTTTTAATTCATCTACTTTTTTTTCACCATAATTTTTAGCAACATTAAGAATTGTAACAACTTCCATATTATATAACTCTTCACCATTATCATCAAACACATGTGATAATTTAATTGTTGTTCCAATAAATATTACCCCCAACAAAATAATTAAAGCTATCATTTCTGGAGCAGAAAATCCATTTTTCTTTTTCATAAGTCATCACCTTAAAATGATTATACAATATCTAGGGGTAAATATCTATAGGAATGTTTTACTATTTTTTTGATTAGTAAAAAAAATTAAAAAGAAAATCTCGCTAGCGAGATTTTAATTAGAAACCACAATGTGATCCATCAAATACGTTTGAGCAGATATTTTCTTCACAGCAAGTGAATTGTGGTGTGAATGTATGTCTGTATATATGATGGTTTATTATTTTTGTTTTTATTGGAACAATATGCGGAACATTATGAACAATTTGTCTATGACAGCATCTTTCTTGTGGACATTCATATACTGGTTGGCACATTGCTCCAGGAAACATAGCTGGTGTTGGATGGCAGTGTCCCTCTGTCATATTTGGCATTTCCATTTTTTCCATTCCCATATTCATACCCATTGCTTCTGGCATTGGATGATTTGGTTCTATACATCTATTTGAAAACATAATTTTAGCCTCCTCCTAGTTTATAGTATGTTACTTCAACTTAAGTGATTAGGCAAATATCCATTAAAATGGCATTTTCATTTTTCCACTATTCATCATCTTCATCATTTTTTTCATTTCTTCAAATTGTTTTAGAAGCTTATTTACTTCCTCTACACTTGTTCCACTACCTTTTGCTATTCGTTGTTTACGGGTAGCTTTTAGAATATCAGGATTTTTTCTTTCTAGTTTTGTCATTGATAAAATAATTGCTTCAACACGAGCCATTTGTTTTGGATCTACCTTAACATTATTCAATCCCATATTACGAGCTTGAGGAAGCATTTTCATAATATTTTCCAATGGTCCTAATTTTTTGATTTGCTTTAATGTCGCAAGGAAATCTTCTAAGTCAAATGATCCTTTTTGCATTTTTTTTGCTGTTTCTTTAGCTTCATCTTCAGATATTAATCCATCTACTTTTTCAGCAATAGACATTATATCTCCCATATCTAAAATACGTTTTGCCATGCGTTCTGGATGAAATTCAGACAATCCATCTAGCTTTTCACTATCACCCACAAATTTAATTGGAACATTAGTTAGATGACGAACTGACAATGCTACCCCGCCTTTAGTATCTCCATCCATTTTAGTTAGGATTGTTCCAGTTAGTCCTAAGGTTTCATTAAATCCAGTAATAACATTTATTGCATCTTGTCCCATCATTGCATCAATTACTAATAAAATTTCTTGAGGATTTGATATTTCAACAATTTTTTTTAGTTCGCTCATCAATTCCTCATCAATATGAAGTCTTCCAGCAGTATCAATTATAATATAGTCGTGATTATTTTCTTTAGCATACAAAATAGCATTTTTAGTTATTTCTTGAGGTTTATTTTTCCCCTCTGTATATACTGGAATACTAAGTTCACTTCCTAATTGTTGCAATTGTTCGATTGCTGCTGGACGATATATGTCAC
>JGI994J12354_10002068_pt1 | contig 19986 bp, 15 predicted proteins | sample IntmicLarv3ML3BL_FD_12354 | JGI IMG/M metagenome (IMG submission 12354)
AGGGGTGCCTGTGGCACCCCTCCCCCCGACCCCCCATTTTAGGGCAAAGACCCGGCCCCACGTAGGGCGTGACGACCCCGGCACGCCGTGTCCTCATTCTATGTCTTGGAGGTTTCCTTATGGCCTATTCCGACCGTATGATGCGCAGCCACCTTTATACCGTGTTCTTCGCCCCGCGGGGGTTCAAGCGCATGGCCGATTTGGGCATGCAGGTGGCCGCCCAGTATTTAAGCCCCTTTGACAAGCTCATCGGCCTGGTGGGCGAGGCCGGGTCGGGCAAGAGCATGCTCATCCGGGGTATGTTCCCCGGCCTCGAGCTGACCAATGACGACGAGGGGGTCAACATCCGGCCCCTGCCGCTGCTGAGCGCCGCCGAGGACGCCACAGGCTTTTACAGCGCCCACACCTATCATCTCGACATCCGCTTCGAGTCGGCCTTCACCCAGATGCATGTGCTGGCCGAGGCCATTTTGGAGGCCATCAACCTTGGCAAGCGCGTCATCGTCGAGCATTTTGACCTCATCTATCCCATGCTGGGGCGCAACGCCCACCTGCTCATCGGCATCGGCGAGGAGGTCATGATTACCCGGCCCACCCTCTTTGGCCCCGAGCCCCACGAGATTGCCGATGTCGTCTTTAAGACTCTGCCCGTGCGCCGGATGGTGCATTCGGCGGAGGATGTGTGCTCCTACCTGATGACCCATCAGGGGGTCTCCTCGGCCTACGACCACGGCGACGTGCTCCACGGCTTTGTCCTCGGCTTCCCCGAGCGGCCCGAGCTCGATTTGGATAGGCTCGAGCGCGATATCCATGATATGATTGCCGCCAATGTGCCCATCACCTATATGGACGAGAGCCACATCAAAATCGACGGCCACCCCTTTGTGTGCAGCGGCCCGCGGATGCACGTGCGCTCGACCGCCGAAATCCGGGGCTTTACCCTGCACAAGGAGCTGCTCCTTGAGCCCATCGGAGGCCGGTATCTGCTGGTGGGCACCGTGGGCGAGCAGGGGCGGCGGCGCCTCAGCGACCTCAACCGAATCCGAAGGGAGCTGGATGAAGATGAGACTCCTTAAAGCCGAAAGCATCACCCCGGCCATCGCCCGGATGTGTGTCAAAGCCTGCCGCGACCTGCCCCTTGACGTGTGCGGCGCCCTCGAGTCCGCTCGGGATTCCGAGCCCTGGCCGGTGGCCAGGGATGTGCTGGAAAAGCTGGTGCAAAACTACACCCTGGCCAGGGAGCGCGGCGCGCCCATCTGTCAGGACACCGGGGTGGCCTGCGTCTTTGTGGACATTGGGCGGGATTTGCACATAGAGGGCGACCTCAGTGCCGCCATCAACGCCGGGGTGCGCCAGGGCTACGAGCGCGGCTATCTGCGCAAATCGGTGGTGGGCGACCCCCTGCGCCGGCAGAACACCGGCGGCAACACCCCGGCCATGATTTACTATGACCTTGTGGAGGGCGACAAGCTGACCCTCACCGTGGCCCCCAAGGGCTTTGGCAGCGAGAACATGAGCCGCATCGCCATGCTCAAGCCCTCCGACGGGGTAGAGGGCGTTGTCCGCTTCGTCCTGGATGCCGTGGATGCCGCAGGGCCCAACCCCTGCCCGCCCATCGTGGTGGGCGTCGGCCTCGGCGGCACCTTCGATAAGGCGGCGCTCAGCGCCAAAAAGGCCCTGCTGCGGCCCTTAGATTCCACGCACAGCGACCCCTATTATGCCGAGCTCGAGGCCCGGCTGCTGAGCGAAATCAACGCCCTGGGCATCGGCCCCCAGGGCTACGGCGGACGCACCACGGCCCTCAACGTGGCCATCGAGGCCCTGCCCACCCACATTGCGGGGCTGCCCTGCGCGATCAATCTCAATTGCCACGCCGCCCGGCACGTGACGGAGGTGCTGTGATGGAACGGTATGTGAACCTTCCCCTCACCCGGGAGAGCACCGCCGAGCTGCGCATCGGCGACACGGTTTACCTCTCGGGCGTTATCTACACGGCCCGGGATGCCGCCCACAAGCGGCTGGTTGAGCTGCTGGGCGCCGAGAACTTCCCCTTCCCACTGGAAGGGGCCACCCTCTACTATGTGGGCCCCACCCCGGCGGCGCCGGGGCAGGTCATCGGCTCGGCGGGCCCCACCACCAGCTATCGCATGGACGCCTATGCCCCGGCCCTCATTGAGCAAGGCCTCATGGGCATGATTGGCAAGGGGGCGCGGGATTTTGCCGTGCGGGCCGCCATGGCCGAGACCGGGGCGATTTACTTCGGGGCCATTGGCGGCGCGGGCGCGCTGCTCTCGGGCTGTGTCGTGCAATGCGAGGTCATCGCCTTCGAGGATTTAGGCCCCGAGGCCGTGCACCGGCTGGAGGTGCGGGACTTCCCCGTCACCGTCCTGCTGGATGCCCATGGCGGGGATTTGTACGAGGAAGGCCGGAAGGCCTATTTGGAGAGCGTGGAGTAGCTATCCCTGCGCCGAAGGGCGAAGGGCATTTGTAAGGGGTAAAAGGATACGTTTTTTAAGTTTTTGGGGGAGGGTATTGCCCTTCGGGCAATACCCTCCCCCAAACCCCCTCCCATTTTTGGGCAAGAAAAATACCTCCGATGGATTGTCCATCGGAGGTATTTATTTGCTTTAATCCTAATACTAATCCTTCAGCTTATGCACAAACAGCCCGCTCAGCAGCTTGGGCTCGAACCAGGTCGACTTGGGGGGCATCAGCAGCCCGGCGTCGGCGATGTCGATGAGCTCCTGAATGGAGGTGGGGCACATGGCAAAGGCCACCTTCATGCCCTCATGCACGCGGCGCTCGAGCTCCTGGAGGCCGCGAATGCCGCCGACGAAGTCGATGCGGGTCTCGGTGCGGGGGTCGCCGATGTTGAGGATGGGGGCCAGCAGATTGTCGTGGAGAATCTGCACATCGAGGGAGGCCACCGGGTCGGCGTCGTTGTAGGTGCCCTCTTTGGCGGTGAGGGTGTACCACTTGCCCGACAGATACATGGCGCAGGTGTGGCGCGTGGTCATCTTGGGCTGGGGGGCGCTCTCCTGGACGGTCCACTTGTCGGCCAGCTTGTCCATAAACTGGGCCTCGGTCAGGCCGTTGAGGTCGGCCACCAGGCGGTTATAGTCCATGATATACAGCTGGTCATCGGGGAAGAAGACGGCCAGGTAGTAGTTGAACTCCTCATTGCCCGTGAAGCCGGGGTTCTGGGCGCGGCGCTTGCGGCCCACGCGCACGGCGCTGGCGTTGCGATGATGGCCGTCGGCGATGTACATGGCCGGCACCTTTGTGAAGGCGCCGCTGATTGCGGCGATGTCCGCGGCGTCGTCCATGACCCACACGGTCTGCTGCACGCCGTCGAAATCGAAATCATAGACCGGGGTGCCCTCCATGGCCTTGGCGACCACGGCGTCGATGTCCTTGCTGGCCTTGTAGGTGAGGAAGATGGGCCCGGTGTTGGCATCGAGGAAATCGACGTGGTTGACACGGTCCTCCTCTTTGTCGGCGCGGGTCTTCTCGTGCTTTTTGATGGTGTTGTTCATGTACTCATCAATGCTGGCGCAGCCGACGATACCGGTCTGGGCGCGGCTATCCATAATCTGGCGATAGACATAGAAGCAGGGCGCTGCGTCCTGGATGAAGGTGCCGTCGGCGATTTGGCCGTTGAGGCGCGCGGCGGCGGCCTCGTAGACCTCGGGGACGTAGTGGTTCATGTCCTCAGGCAGGTCGATCTCGGCGCGGTCGACGTGCATGAAGGAGAGGGGCTTGTTCTTGAACTGCTCCCGGGCCTCCTCGGAGCTCATGACGTCATAGGGCAAGGAGGCGACCTCGTGGGCCGCCTTCTCGTTCGGGCGGACAGCCTTGAAGGGGCGTACTGTAGCCATAGTGGGTTTCGTCCTTTCGTGAATGGAGTGGGGGGCGTAAGGGCAAGCCCCCTAAAACGGATTGTTTACCCGAAGAACCCCGTGATGATATCGACAATCTCGGCACCGATGCGGTTCTGAGCCTCGGCGGTGCTGCCGCCGATGTGGGGGGTGAGGGAAATTTTGGGGTGCTTCATGACGCGCTCGTTCTTGGTGGGCTCCTCGGCGAAGACATCGAGGGCGGCACCGGCGATGACGCCGTTGTCCAGAGCCTCGCACAGACCCTCCTCGCAGATGAGGCCGCCCCGGGCGGTGTTGATGATGAAGGCGGTGGGCTTCATCATGGCCAGCTGCTCGCCCTGGATGACCGGCTGCTTGTCCTCGGGCATGGGGATGTGCAGGGTGACGAAGTCAGCGTTTTTCAGCACATCCTCGCGGCTCATGCTGGTGTAAGAGGCCGGCAGGCCCTTGATCTCGAACAGGTCGTTGTAGATGACCGTCATGCCCAGGGCCTCGGCGCGCTTGGCCAGCTCCTGCGCGATGCGGCCCATGCCGATGAAGCCGAGGGTCTTGCCCGAAAGCTCAATGCCCTCATAGTGCTTTTTGTTCCACTGGCCGTCCTTCATGGTCACATTGGCGATGCCGATGAAGCGGGCCAGGGCGAACATGTGTCCAAGGGCCAGCTCGGCCACCGAGGCACTGGACGCCTTGGGGGTGTTGCGCACGGCGATGCCCTGCTCCTCGGCATAGGCGACATCGATGTTGTCGACGCCGACGCCGCCGCGGATGACCAGCTTGAGCTTGCCGGCCGCCTTGGCCTCATCAATGATGGGCTTGCGGACTTTCGTCGCGCTGCGGACGACCAGGACATCGTACTCGGCCAGCTTGGCGCCCAGCACATCGGCCTCGTAAAACTGCTGGTCGACGGTGTGGCCCTTGGCCTGCAAATCGGCGATGGCGGCGGCCTCCATGCCGTCGGAAGCGAGAATTTTAAGCATGATAAATCTCCTTCTTAATCACATAATGGTTCACAAAGGCGGGGAGGGCCCCGCCTTTGTGTGTGGTTTCGGCCAATCAAGCACCATCACGGCCCATGGCCGCCGGAATAACCCTGCTCCGCCACCGCGACACAGATGCGCTTTGCGCCTCTTGGTCTCGCGGCGGCTGCGCGGCTTATTCCGGCTATGGGCCTATGGTGCCCTTTAATTTTAGAGGCCCAGAATCTCTTCGATGGTCTCCAGATAGGTGACCAGGGTCTCCTTGTCCATGTCGGCCATGTGGGCGATGCGGAAGGTCTTGTCCTTCAGGCTGCCGTAGCCGTTGCTGAAGACATAGCCCTTGGCCTCGAGGGCCTTGCTCAGGGCGCCGGCATCGATGCCCTTGGTGTTCTCAACACAGGTGACCGTGTTGGAGAGATACTTCTCGTTGCTGAACAGCTTGAAGTGCTTGCTCGCCCAATCGCGGGCGACCTGCGCCAGCTCGGCATGGCGGGCCCAGCGGTTCTCGAGGCCCTCTTTGTTCATGATATAGTCCAGCTGATACTCGAGGGCGTACATGTGGCTCAGGCTGGGGGTGGAGGGATACTGATGGGCATCCTTCTCGACGACCTTGTCGTAAATCTCGACGATGTCGAGATACAGGCCACGGTTCTTGACCGTCTTGGCGCGCTCGTAGGCCTTCTGGGAGACCGAGGCGATGGCCAGTCCGGGAGGCAGGCCGAGGCACTTCTGGGTGGAGGTGATGCAGAAGTCGATGCCCCACTCGTCGACCTTGATGTCAACACCGCCCATGGAGGACACGCTGTCGACGCAGAAGACGACATCGGGGTACTTGGCGACGATTTTGCCAATCTCGCCCACGGGGGTCATGATGCCCGAGGAGGTCTCGTTGTGGGTGACCGTGATGAGGTCATACTCGCCGGTCTTGAGGACTTCGTCCACCTGCTCGGGCAGGGTCGACTGGCCGTCCTCGGCGCGGAACTTGTCGGCCGGTACACCGTTGGCGGTGGCCATTTTGTACCAGCGGTCGCCAAAGGAGCCCACCGAGAAAATGGCGGCCTTCTTGGCGGTGCAGCAGCGCACGGCGCTCTCCATCAGGCCGGAGCCCGAGGTGGTGGACAGCACGATGACGTTGTTGGTCTGGAAGACCTTCTGGAGCTTGTCGCTGATGCCCTTCTGCAGGGCGGTGGCCGCCTTGCCGCGATGGCTCATCATGGGGCCGCTCATGGCCTCCAGAACATCGGGGCGGACGTCGACAGGGCCGGGGATAAACAGCTTGTTGTGCATGGTTGTTACCTTCCTTCACACAAATATTTTAAGGTTTTTTCTTGCGGAGAGAAGCGCCCTATGGGCGCGGGAACAAAGCGCGCACGCGCACGCTCAGTATTATTCTAACATTTCGCGGTGGGATAGACAACCATTAAACGCCGATATTTGCAAAATCTGCGAAATAGACAAACTGTCCCCGCCCGATTGTAGGTTTTGGCGAAAAATGCCCAGTTTCACGCACAAAACAGGCGAAAAACACGCCGCGATTCGGCATTTTGCCGGAAAAATTACAGCATTGCGGTACGCCTCCGGCGGCTTAAGGGTGTTTTGAAAAAACACCCTTAAGAATCCCCAAAACCTTTGGAAATTGTGCTGCGCACAATTTCTGAATAAATAATCACGCGATCGTGCGTGCACTGTAGGGGCGGTCTGTGACCGCCCGCAGGCGAACGCAGTTCGCCCCTACATGGCTCGGGGTGAAACCCCATAGCCTCACAGCTTCAATCCATAATACAAATGATCGCGCACATCGCCGCCGGGGAAGCGGGCCGCGGCGGGCAGGCGTCCCCACTCCTGAAAGCCCAGACTCTTGAGCAGCGCGATGCTGGGGGTGTTACCCCCAAGCAAAATGGCCAGGGCCTCGGTGCGGCCCTGCGCCCGGGCGAAATCGAGGGCATGGCACACCAGCCGCCGCGCGATGCCTTGCCGGCGGAAGCGGCTGTCCACATAATAGCTGACCTCGACGACGCCCGAGAGGGCCCCGCGGCCCGAGCGATAGCCGCTCAGGCTGCAGTACCCGGCCACCCGGCCGCCCTGCTCCCACACGAAGACCGGGGTGCCCGGGCGGCTCGCCGCCGCCACCCAGGGGCGGCGGTCGTCCTCGGTCAGCGGCTCAAGGTAGGCGTTGCACCGGGCGGCGATGGCGGCATTATAAATCTCGGTGAGGGCCGGCAGGTCGGCCATCTCGGCCAGGCGGATGAGACCGGGCATCAATAGCCCAGGGTCTCGCCCACCAGAATGACCTTGATGCGGCCCACAGGCCGGCTCTGGCGGGTTTCACAGATATAGGTGCAAATGCCGCTTTTGCAGTCGCCGCAGGCGCCCTCGGCGGCGCAGGGCGTGCCCTCGACGCCAAGTCTCGCGACATTGATGGGGGAGGCGGTGTGGCGGGCCCGGGCGCGAGCGCCCGCGGCATCGGGAGCCAGCTTGTTCATGCCGGCGATAACGACGACCTGGCGGGGCCCGAAGGTCATGGCGGCGATGCGGTTGCCCGCGCCGTCGATGTTGACCATGACGCCGTCCTCGGAGATGGCGTTGACCGAGGTCAAAAAGGTGCCGCAGGTGAGGCCCTGGCGCATGAGGGCCATGCGCTCGTCGGGGCTCGAGGCCGTGTCACGGTCGATGACGGTGTAGCCGGCATCCCGGAGCTTTTGGTAGATGCCGATTTCGCCCAGGGTCATGGAGCCGCCCCAGGACACCATGTCGGTCAGCGGGATGAGCTCGAGGGTCTTTGCGGCGGCCTCCTCAGCCGTGGCGCAGAAATGAGCCTCGAAGCCCCGGGCGGTGAGGTTGCGCAGCACCTTTTTGGCCGCAAGGGCGCTCCAAGCGGGAAAGACAGGGTTGGGAATGGACATGATGATGCCTCCTTTTGTATTGACGTTAAAATGGGTGGGGGTTTTGGTGCGGGGAATCCTTGAAGGAGACCTCCCCCCAAGATTCATCGTATCGTTTAATAAATCTCTTGCAAACGTCCTAAGCGCCTTGATTTTATGCTACAATAGACCCATCATCCATCCTCGGGAGGGGCCTTATGCAAAAGCAAAAACAAGTTGCCGCCATCCACGATATCTCGGGCTTTGGCCGCTGCTCGCTGACCGTGGCGCTGCCCATTCTGTCGGCCTGTGGCATCCACACGGCCTGCCTGCCCACTGCGCTGCTCAGCACTCACACCGGCGGTTTGGAGGGCTGGAGCTTCCTTGACCTGGCCGGTGAGATGGGTAAGTTCACAGCCCACTGGGCCGGTCTCGGTCTCCGGTTCGACGGCATTTACAGCGGATATCTGGGTGGCCTGGCCCAAATCGAGCGGCTCGAGGGCTTTCTCGAGCGCTTCGGCGGTGACGAGGTGCTCACCCTCATCGACCCGGCCATGGCCGATGGCGGCCGGCGCTACAGCAGCCTGACGCCAGAGTTTGCAGCCCGCATGACCGCGCTGTGCAGCCGCGCCCACATCATCACACCAAACCTCACCGAGGCCGCCATGATGCTGGGCGAGTGCTACCGCGAGGGGCCCTACAGCGAGGGCTATATCGAAAGGCTGCTGCGCGGGCTCCTGAGCCTTGGGCCGAGGCAGGTCGTGCTCACCGGCGTGTGGTTCGACGAAACCGCCCTGGGCGCGGCCTGCATCGACTGCGGCGGGAAAATCAGCTATACATTGGCAGGAAAGCTGCCCGGCACCTATCACGGCACCGGCGATATCTTCGCCAGCGTGTTGTGCGGCGCCCTCCTCCGGGATTGGCCTCTGCCGCAGGCCATCGAGCTGGCCGTCCGCTTCACCTGTCGCGCCATCGGGCGCACCCATGCCGCCGGCACCGACACCCGCTTCGGCGTTAATTTTGAGGCCGGTATGGCCGATTTGGCGGCGGCGTTTCGGGGCTAACCACCTTCCTCCGGCTATTCCACCCACAGCTTCCCGGGGAAGCCGGCCTCATGCAGGGCGGCATCAATAATGCCCCGGGCTTCGTCATCCATCCCCGGCCAGGCGGCCATCTCGCGCCCACTGAACATGGTCAGCCGGGCCACGACGCCCAGCTTTCGGGCCTCGACAGCGGCCCGCGCCTCGGGGTTGAGCCGCTCGAGCAGCGGCTCGATGGGCAGCATGTCGGCCGGTGCGCGGGGCGGGAATCGGCTCTCAAACCGCGCGAAGGCGGCCTTATCCTCAAGGCCGGCGAAGGCGGCATCCTCCCGGAATATCCCGCCCTCGAGCCCCGAGAGTGCCCCGGGCACCAGCTCCATGGCCATGTGAGCGTCGAACTGCTTGCCGCTGTGGGCCAGAATGCCAAACTCCCCCGCCCGCTTGAACCCAAAGCGGGGGTAGTAATCGGGGTGGCCGAAAAAGACGATGGCCTCATGCCCCAGCCGTGCCGCCTCGGCGATGGAATGGCGCATGAGGGCGCTGCCGACGCCCACATTGCGGAAGCTCGGGTGGGCGCACAGCGGCCCGAAGTTGAGCACCGGCCTCTCACGCCCGTCGGGCATCACCACATGGGCCCTGCTGTAGTGGAGGCTGCCGGCCAGGGCGCCGTCATCCTCGGCCAAAAGGGCCAAATCGGGCACAAAGCCGGGGCTTTTGCGCAGCAGATGGGTCAAAAAATGCTCGTCGCAGGCGGGGGTTGTGTAGCCCCAAAAGGCATCGCGGATGAGGGTATCGACAGCGTGATGGTCGGCCTCGGTCTCGAGGCGCACGGTGATGCGGGCCATAGCGGGCCTCCTCTGGCGGAAATTCTATTAAGTCTATTCTACAAAACCTATCATTATTGTATCCCTAAAGGCCCGCCAAGTAAAGTCCTGCAAAAGAAAAAGCCAGGTATAACCCAGGTGTTACCGATATTTGCTAAAATGACACATTAAGTCCATCTTGACGAAAAACCGCAACCTTCAAGGGAGGGCGAAGTCTTTGATTCCCACCGAAACCCCACTCGGCACCAGCATCATCTACACCGATGACCACTGCCGAGGCTGTAACAAGTGCCTGGGCGGGTGCCCGGTTTTTGGCTCCAATGTGGCCGACGATATAGACGGGCAGGCGCGCATGCGCATCGACCCCGAAAAATGCGTGCTGTGCGGCAATTGCATCGACCGTTGCACCCACAACGCCCGCGTTTTCGAGGACGACACCGCCCGGCTGCTGCGCGATTTGGAATCCCTGCGGGAGGGCCGGCGCAAGCGGCCCATCTCGGTGGTGTTTGCCCCCTCCTTCTTCCTCAACTACCCCGAAAAGGGGCCCCAGACCCTGGGCTGGCTCAAGAGTCTGGGGGTGTCGGCCACCTATTCGGCGGCCTTTGGGGCCGATATCGCCACCTGGGCCTATATCCGGTACATCAAGAGCAGCGGCCGCGGGGCCCTCATCAGCTCGGCCTGTCCCTCGGTGGTCGAGGCGGTCGAGAGGCACTACCCCACGCTGTGCGAGCAGCTCATTCCGGTGCAAAGCCCCCAGATGTGTACCGCCATCTACCTGCGCGACCAGAAGAAAATTGAGACCGACATCGCCTTCATCAGCCCGTGCATCGCCAAGAAGAGCGAGATTGAGCGGCCCGATTGCCGCTCCTTTGTGCAGTACAATGTCACCTTCAAGAACCTTATGACGGCCTGCAAGGACATCGACCTCACCGTCTTCGACGGCGCGCGCTCCGAGCTGGAATACGGCCCCGGCGCCCTCTTCCCCGTGCCCGGCGGCCTGCGGGAGAACATGCTGTTTTATCTGGGCAAGGACACCCCCTTTATCCTCCAGGCCGAGGGCAGCGAGCTCGTCTTCCCCATCCTGGAGGCCATGGCCCGGGAGGGCCAGAGCGCCAGCCCGGCCATCGAGCAGGCGGGGATGCTCGACCTGCTCAGCTGCCAGCGGGGCTGCACCTATGGCACGGCCACCGAGTTCCGCCAGGCCCTTTTGGGCCACATTCCCCTGCAAATCAGCCAGCTGCGGCAGAATTATCACGACGACATCCCGCCCAAGGTGCGCCTGGCCGCTTTGGAGCAGCGCTTCGCCAAGCTGGATGTGGCACAGTACATGACCAGCTTCCGCGACCTTTCCAAGCCGGTGTACATGCCCACCGCCGAGGAGGTTGAGGACATCCTCCACCGCCTCTACAAGTTCACGCGGGAGGAGAAAACTGTCGACTGTGCCGCCTGCGGCTACAGCTCGTGCCGACAGATGGCCCAGGCCATCGCCCTGGGCTACAACCATCCGGGCAACTGCATCCAGTATGTGCGCGCCCGGCTCGAGCTCGAGAGCGCCCAGGCCGCCGCCGGCCAAAAGCGCCTGGCCGATTTAGAACAGGGCGCCGAGCCCCGCACCGCCGCCGCCGACCCCCTCACCGGCCTCGATGTGCGCATCGACTTCGAGCGCCGGCTGGAGGAAATCCTGGCGCAGGGCCAGGGCGGCTATGTGCTCACCATGGATTTAGACGGCTTCACCGCTGTCAACGAGACCTACGGCCACAACATCGGCAGCCAGCTTCTGGCCGCCATGGCCCGCTATCTGCGCGACACCTTCGGCACCCTGTGCTCGGTTTACCGCATGGGCGGCGACGAGTTCTCCCTGCTGGCCGAGGGCCTCGACCCCCACATGGCAGCCTATATGGAGAACACGCTGCTGCACAAATCCCGCGAGCCGTGGGAGCTGGGCGGCCTGCGCATCTTCTGCACCTCGAGCATGGGCCTGGCCGAGCTCGAGCCCGGCCTGTCCACCGGGGACATCATGACCCGGATGAGCCTCGCCCTGGAATCGGCCAAGGCCCAGGGCAAAAATATGTGCGTCCACTACACCGCCGACCTCGACCGCCACGGCAGCGCCCAGGCCGATATGCTCAACCGCCTGCGGGACGATGTGCTGGGCGGCTTCCGGGGCTTCGAGGTCTTCTATCAGCCCTGGGTCACCTGCGATGGCACTGTGGTGGGTACCGAGGCCCTGGCCCGCTGGAGGGACCGGGACGACCGCCCCGTGGCCCCGCGGGATTTCATCGACCTGGCCGAGGGGGCCGGCCTCATCGGCCACATCGGCGATTTTGTCCTGCGGCGGGCCGCTGAGAAATGCCTCGAGATTAACGGGAAGCACCCCGGCTTTTCCGTGTCGGTCAACATCTCGGCCAACCAGATGGCCCGGCCCGATTTTTGCGCCCACACCTTGGCCATTTTGGACGACGTGGGCGTTGACAAGGGCAACATGATTCTCGAGATCACCGAAAGCCTGGGGTTTGAGGATTTGACCCATCAGCGCCAGGCCCTCCTGGATTTGAGCGCCGCCGGGGTGCAGATTGCCATGGACGATTTTGGCTCGGGCTATTCGCCCCTCAGCTACATTGGCGAGCTGCCCCTGGATCTTATCAAAATCGACCGCAGCCTGATTCAAGGCCTCGAGGGCGAGCGCTACAGCCAGTATATGCTGACCACCATGACCGACCTGACGCACAAAATGGGCCGCCGGGTTGTGGCCGAGGGCGTCGAGACCCGCGCCCAGCTCGAGCTGTGCGAGAGCTTCGGGGTCGACCTCATTCAGGGCTTCCTCTTCTTCCGCCCCATGCCGGGCGAGCAGCTGTCCCAGCTGCTGCGCATCACGTAAATACGCACAAAAAAAGGGATGGCTGAAGGCCATCCCTTTTTTACTTATCCCAGCCCCACATCGAGGGCCATCATGGCGGCAAATCCCAGCATAAAGGCTGCCGCAGCCAGGTGCGGCGGTGCGCTCCGGCGGCTCTCGGGGATGAGCTCGTCGGCCACCACCCACAGCATGGCCCCGGCGGCAAAGGCCAGGGCGTAGGGCAGCACCGCTGTCATCCGCGCCACCATGAGGGCGCCCAATACACCGGCCAGGGGCTCGACCACGCCCGACAGCTGGCCCAGGAAAAAGCTCCTGCGGCGGCTCAGGCCGCTCTGGCGCAGAGGCAGCGCCACCGCCGCCCCCTCAGGCAGGTTTTGCAGCCCGATGCCCAGGGCCAGGGAGACGGCCCCCGCCATCGAGGCCGGCGGCCCGCCGGCCAGGGCCCCGAAGGCGACACCCACGGCCAGCCCCTCGGGGATGTTGTGCAGCGTGATGGAGAGCAGAAGCAATCGCAGCCGCCGTGCCTCTCCGCCGCCTGGGGCCCGGGCGAGCAGTCGATCGGCCAGCCAGATGAGTCCGGCGCCCAGCAGGAGGCCCATGACGGCCACCCTCCAGGCCGGCAGGCCGTCGGCCGCCCTGGCCATGTCGATGGCCGGGAGCAGCAGGGAGAAAAAGCTGGCCGCCGTCATCACCCCGGCGGCAAAGGCCAGCAGCGGCCCGGTCAGCCGCGGCGAGGGCCGCCTCATGGGCAGCACCGCCGCCGCCCCCAAAGCGGTCATCGCCCAAGTCCCCAGGGTCGCCGTCAGGGCCATATGCAGATAATTCATGAAAAAAACACCACCCAAAGGCAGTATATACCTTTGGATGGTGAAGGGTGCATGGTGTTGGGCCGTCACAGGTCAAGGGCAACCGCCCCGTCCGCCCCTCACTCCCGCAGGCTCCACAGCATAAACGACCCGGCCATCACGGCGCCATTCTCCACAAAGGTGCTCATCCGCTTTTCCTCGAGCTGCGGTTCAAGACCCAGACGCTGCCCCAGCAGCAGGAGGAGGGCCAGGGCCTCGGGGCTGTCCACATGGGTGCTCTGCAGCTCCAGGATGGGGACGAGGCCGCCCTGCTTCACCAAATCCACGGTCTCGGCATCGCATTTCTCGGCGAAGCCGGGGCTCTGATAATGTGAAAAATCCACCGACAGCACCACAAGCAAGCGGGAATCCTCGCCCAGCCGGGCGAGGGCGTCGGCCAGGGCCTCAAGCCGTGCCAGGGCGGTGTAGCGGCTGATGAGCACCCCGGCCACCCGAACCTCGGGCAGGGCGGCGGCCAGATAGGGCATGAGGGTCGAAACGGCGTGATCCTCCGCCAGCAAATCATGGTTTTCTTGAGCCTTGATGGCCGAATTGTCCAGCAGCCGCCCTGCGGCGGCCTCGCTGCCGGCCAGCACCCCAAGAGGAGTGCGCCAGCCCCGGCCCGAGACAGAAATGCCGCCGCCCCGGCCCGTGTGGTCGGGGCCGAGGACGACGACGGTGTCAAAGCCTTCTGCCGGCTGTCCGGCCAGAGCGCTGGCCAGCAAGTCCATCTCAGGGGCATAGTGGGGCACAACCAGGCACCGCAGGCCGGGCAAATCGAGGGCCTCGGCCTCCTTGAGATGCCGGCTGACCAAAGGGGAATCGTAAAAATTGCAGGGATTCAAGGGCGGCGGCGCCGCCCTTGTCTCGGCCTCGGTCGTGGATGGCGGGGCCTCGGCTTCCGGGGGAATCGGTGCCGGCGCCGCACATCCCGCCAGCACCATCAGGGCCAGAGCCAGAGCGGCCAGCCGGGGCCTCATGGCGCGGTAGAGAAGGTCTCTCGCGGAGTCATCATGGCCCCGCCGGTGGCCGGATGGCTGAGCACAGCGCTTTCGGCCACATACTCCCCGGGCAGGGCGACGCGGGCGTAGTAGATAATCTCAAAGAGGCTGTGGTGCTTTTCCTCGTTGTCGCGCCAATAACGGGTATTGAGGGTAAAGGTCAGACGGCCATTTTCCTCGTCACTGAGATGCCAGCCGCTCGCACCATGGGGCACGCTGACAAAGCGCAGGCCCGAGGGCAGCACATCGGTCACCGTGTAATAGCCCTTGTAGAGGGCATCGGTGGCCGAATCGATGTCGGTGGGAATCTCCACCGTCATGCGCAAAATGACCCGCCCGTTGGCCAAGGTCTGGTAGGCTTTGCTGATGGACGCCCGCTCGGCGGGCAGGGGGATGACGACGGCCTCAGAGAGCCCGCCCACCCACCGGGTGGCGGCCATGGCCTGGCCCGAGGCCAGGGTGAAGTTGGCCGCCCCCAGCTGGGCCTCGCTGAGCAGCACCGAGTGCAGGGGCTTGGCGGCGGTCAGGTTGGCCGTCACCTGTTTGCCGTCCAGGGTATAGGTGACGGTGGCTGCGCCGCCGGGGGTGTGGGGCATGGCCTTGAGGGTCAGGGCCAGGGGCAGGGGCGCGGCGTCCATGAGGCGCTGGGCGCCCAGGTAGCCCAGCAGCGCCCCGGTGTCGGAGTGCCCCAGCAAAGCAGCCAGGGCCGCCGTGCGTGCCGTCAGCTCGGCCCGGGAATAGGCCGTCTCATCCATGGCCGTGGCGGGGGCGCCCAGGTATGCCGTCTCGTCGCCCATCCGGGTGAGTGCCGGGGTGATAGTGCTGTCATACCAGGCGCGGGCCGTCTCGGTATCGCCCAGCAGGGCGAGGCCGGTGGCTAGGGAGAGGTTGCGCGACAGCTCGCTGCCCGCGCCGAGCAAAGCTCTCAAATCGAGAAGCACCGGCTCGCCCAAGGCGGCCAGGCCCATGTAGGCCGAGGCCTTGGCCTCGCCCACCGCGGCGCGGCTGTAGATGACCGAGTAGAGGTAGCCTTTCGCCGTCTCGAGGTTGAGCACATCCGGGCAGGCCGCGGCGGCGAAGGCTGTCAGTGCGGGGTCGGACTGTCCGTAGCTCAGGGCGGCCACACCGCCGTCCCACTGCTGCACCGTGGTGGTGATGGGCGCATCGGCGGCAAAATCGGGGTCGGCGGCGGCCAGCATCGTGCCGGCGGCATTGCGCGCCAGCAGATGATCGGTTCGCCGGCCCGCGGAGCCGGCCAGGGTGTAGGCCGTGCCCAGCCAGTGGGAGAGCTCGGGATTCAGCAGGGTGACGCGCACCGGATAGCGGGCGCTTTCGAGGGTACCGATGTCGGCCAGCTCGGTGAAGGCGGCCACCGGAATCTCGAGGCGGCTCTCGACCACCTCAAAGGTATGGCGCACAGCGTCCCGCAGCTGGCCGCACTGGGCGGTCAGCTCGAAGGTGTACTGCCCACGGGGCAGCTTGCCATAGTCGAAGTAGGCGTACTCCCCCGCCGTGACGGTGGCGCTCAAGGCCTCGGACAGCCCGGCCCCGGTGACGGTGGCGTGATAGACCACCCGGTCGCTGCTCGTCACCGCCGCGCCGGCCCCCCGGGCCGAGAGCACCACGGTGTCGCCCTCGATGTAGGCTCCGCTGTACACCGCGTTGATGAAGAAGGGCAGCGTGGTGATGACATTGCTGCGGGCCATGCCGGCCCGTGCGGTGTCCGAGACGGCGGCCGCCGTCAGCCGCCAGGATGTCAGGTTGTCGGGCACGGGGAAGGTGAGGGTCGCCTTGCCGTTGGCCCCGGTGCGGACGGCGACAAAGGCCGCCGTGTCGATGAAGTTATCCCGGAAGCCGTCGGCCTCGCCCTCGCCGCCGCCCTCGGCAAAGCCGCTGCCCTCCATGTCGTGCTGCACGTAGGAGGCAAAGGTGGTGGGGCCGCTCATGCTGGTTCGGTAGAGGTCGCCCAGGATGTCGACATACTGCTCGGCCACGGCGAAGGCGGCCTCGTCGACGACGCTGAGCAGCAGCTCGGCGGCCATGGGCGCGCCGCTCATATCCGAGACGGTGAGGGCCACAGTGGCCGTCTCGCCGGGGGCGTAGCTCTGTTTATCGGGGACGATGTCGATGTTCAGCTTGCGGGTGCTGCTGTCGAAATAGCACCACAGGGGCGACACCGGGAAGATGTGCTCGCCATCGAAGTAGGCCGCCGAGAGGACAAAGCCGGGGATGTGCTCGGGCCCGCAGTCGACCACGGCCTTGAGGCCGTCGGCCAGCTGCCACGAGATGAGGCCGTCCCGGTTGACGGCGTAGAGCATCCGCCCGCCCGTGATATCGCCGCCCTGCTCGGTCAGCGGCACCGTGAAGGTGTCACCCTCGGCAAAGGAGGTGCCCTCGGGAGCGTGGAAGTAGTAGTACTTGTAGTTGTTCATATAGCTGTACCAGACCGGGGAGGCCAGGGGCACCGTGTAGTAGAAGGGGCCGTCCGGGGAGAACAGATAGATATCGAGGTAGTAAGTGTTCTCGGAGGTGTTCTGATAAGGCAGCAGCTTGGAGAGCTCGGTGCCATCAGCCCCGGTGGTGAGGTCAAAGCGGTCGACCACCGTCTCCACCGCCTCATAGCTGTAGCTGGGGCGGTTCACCTTGTTGATGAAATCGTAAACCGTGCCCGTCTCGACGCGCACCATCTGGCGGCGGCGCACATCGACGGTCAGGGTCTGGCTGTAGGGCGCACCCGCGATGGCGGTGTCGAAGCCCGCTCCGGCGAATTGATTGGGGTTGTCGGCCAGCCAGGCGTCCAGGGCGGCAAAATCGATGGCGTTGGTGTCGGCCTTGAGCTGCCAGCCGCCCTCGGCCTCTACCACCTCAAAGCGCTGCATAAAATCGCTGTGGAAGTAGGAAGTCCAAGCGTATTTGTAAACAGTGGCGTCCTCCTGCCCCGAGGTGAAGAGGGAGAGGGAGTAGTTCTGCGGCGCCCAGCCCCAAAGCCAGCCCGTGGGCCCCGGGGTGGTGTATTGGGCCGTGCCCTGCGCGTTGGTGGTGAGGGCCTGGCCGTTGCCGTCCAGCTGGAGGCCCGAGGCCGGCGTGCCGTCAAAGAAGTTGGCCCGGATGGTGAACTCCAAGCTCTCACCCCGGCGGAAGTAGGGCTTGTCGGCCTCAATATCCAGCACGTAGGCCGGCTTGGTGTACTCGGTAATCTGCAAGCTCGAGGCGAACAGCAGCAGGTCGTCCCCCACGAAGAGCCGGGCGCTCATGTAGGCGCTCTGCTGGTTTTTGAAGGAGATTTCGCCGCTGAAAGCCCCGCTGGGGGACAGTCCGAGCGCCGTGTCGGGCAGACCGTAGAGGGCGAGCTTCACGCCCTCGGGCAAAGCCGATGAACCGTCGCGCGCCCGGACAACGCCCCAGTACCGGATGGTGTCGGTGGGCAGGTAGGCCGCCCGGTCGAAGTAGATGCAGGCCTGATAGAGCTCGCTGGCCGTGGGGGCGGCGTCGGGTTCGAAGGGGATATTGTCACACCACTCCCGCCCGCCGGAGGCCTGAACAATCACCGAGCCGCGATTCACTTGGAGGCCCTTGACGAGGGCAACGCCGCTGGAATCGGTGTATTCAGCGGTGCCCCCCGCAACGGTGACAGCGGCCCCGGCCATGGGCTGGCCGGTGGCGGCATCATTGACCCAGACCAAAACGTCGCCGTCCTGGCTTTGGACATAGACGGCCAAATCACTGACGCAAACCAGCTTCTGGATGGCCGCATGGGCCAGTGCCTTGCTGTCCTGGGGCCGGATGTCGACCAGGTAATAGCCCACGCCGGGGTTCTCGGGCAGCACCACAAAGCCCCGGTAATCGGGGATGGCAATTTCGCCGGCGAAGCTGATGAGCGCCTCAAGGCCGGCGGTGTCGAGGAGATAATCGGTGCTGCGGCCCAGGGTCGGGTGCAGGGCGGCCTTATGCTCAGCCAGATAGGCGGTATATTCCCCCGCCGAGATGGGATAGACCTTGACATCCACCGGCACGGGCTCAAAGCCGCCGTAATAATTGCCGCACATGAGCTCGACCACCACCGGGTCGGCGGGCAAAAAGCTCTCGCCCAGCGCCCCGGACAGGTGGAAGGACAGGTTGTCCCCGCCGCCCTCTTGAGCGGTGCGGAAGGAGAAGGTGCGGGCCTCGGGCAGGGCCTCGCCGGTGGTGGCCGTCAGGCCGGCCTTGAGGGTGACGGTGTACAGCGTATCGGGGTTCAGGGGCTCCTTGGGCACATAGACGACCGTTTTGTCGTAGTATTCAAAGCGTCCTGCCACGGCGGGAGTGATGGAGAAGAAAATCTCGGCAGCGCTCACCGAGCGGGAGAAGGTCATCTCGATGCCGGTGTCCAGGGGCACCCAGGCGCTCTCGTCGGCGGGCAGCGTGGCCACCATCGACATCTCGCTCTCGGTCTGGAAGGCCCACACCAGCGGGGCCGGGGCGGCCTCCTCGTTGGCTGTCAGGGCGGCCATGGAAATCTGATAGACGGTGGCCTTGGAGAGTGTGGTTTCCGGGGTGAGCACAAAGGCGCCGTCCCCCTTGGCCTCCAGGGTGTAGCCCACCGCCGGGGTGATGGTCAGGCCAGATTGCAGGGCCTCGGCGGTGAGGGCGGCGTCCCCGGTCTCGATGATGAAGGCGGTCGACACGGCGATGCCGCCCGCGCTCTCGCTCTGGGCGCGCACGGCCACCGTCTTGTCGGCGACCACGCCGCCCGTTTCGGGCGCGGCGGTGGTGGACAGGGCCACGGGAGGCGTTACCGCCTCGCCGCCGCGGGGCATAAAGATGAAGAAAAGCAACAGACAGGCCGCGGCGGCGGCCAGGCCGCCCATCAACCCCTTGCGGGTGTAGAAGGGCCGCTTGGCCGGCTTGGCCTCGGCAGTACGCTTGCGGACACGCTCCTTGAGCGCGTCCGACATCCGGACATCGCGCAGCTGGTCATCGACAATTTCGGGCAGCTTGTCAAGACGGCTCATAGCATATCCTCCTCTAAAATCTCGCCAAGGCGGGTTCGGGCGCGCATGAGGCGGGTTTTCACCGTGCCCTCGCGGGTGCCCAGTGCGGCGGCAATTTCGCTCACCTTGAGGCCGCTGTAGTAAAAGAGCAGCACGACCTCGCGGTACATGGGCTCGAGACCCCGGACGGCAGCCATCACCTGCCGGTCTCGCTCGCGCTCGAGGGTCTCAAGCTCGGGCCCTGCGGCCCCGTCGGGCCGGTCGGGCAGGGCATCGTCCGCCGGGCGCTCGGAAAAAGCCTTGCGGCGCATGGTATCCTTGCAGATGTTGATGGCAATGCGGGTCAGCCATGTTTTTTCCGAGCTCTGGCCCCGAAAAGTATAGTACTTGGTGTAGGCGCGCAGGAAGGTCTCCTGCACGGCGTCCTCGGCCAGCTGGTAATCCTTGAGATACAGGGTACACAGCCGCAGGAGGCTGTCGCCGTGGGCGGCCATGAGCCCCTCGATGTCCGGGATGGTCGTCGGCGCGGGCGCAAAAGCAAGCATAGATGATTACCTCATGCATTGGACGCACACAGGCGTCCGGCGGTTTCGAAGAGAGATAGGGAAAATGATGGGAAATTGGGGGGCCCTTTGCCCCAAAAAGTCGGGGGGCCAGGGAGAGGGCCGGGCCGACACAAGGTCGGCCCCTACGACACCCTGCCCAGCACCCGGGTCTTGAGGGCGGCCCGCTC
>JGI994J12354_10002069_pt1 | contig 19984 bp, 18 predicted proteins | sample IntmicLarv3ML3BL_FD_12354 | JGI IMG/M metagenome (IMG submission 12354)
GCCTGCCTGCCCGCCCAAATAAGCGTTCAGCACGGCGGGGACGCGCTCCAGCCACGGCAGCGCCACGGGCGAACCGCCGGAGAGAACAACAACCACATTCGGATTGACGTTCAGAATCGCCGCGAGCAGCTCGTTGTGGATGGGCGGCAGCTGAAGGTCCTTGCGGTCAAAGCCCTCGGACTCGTATTGCTCGGTCAAGCCGATGAACAGCAGGACGGTATCCGCATTGCGCGCCGTTTCCACCGCCTGCATAAACAGCTTGGCATCCTTGGCCTTTTTGGCGCTCTTTTCATAGCCTTGCGCGTATTGGAAGTGATAGCCCATTTCGCGCAGGCAATCGCAGGCATTGTCGAGCTTCGTGGGATTGATTTGGGAGCTGCCTGACCCTTGATAGCGCGGCGCCGCCGCCATTTCGCCGATGACGGCGATTTTCTGCTCTTTTTTCAGCGGCAGAATGTTCCCGTCGTTCTTGAGCAGCACCATGGATTCCGCCGCGACACGTCGCGCGAATTCGTGGTGCGCCGTAACATCGTATTTGTGATGCTCCCGCAGCGCAGAGCCGGATTTGGCAATCAGCTCCAGCACGCGCGCCACACAGGTATCCAAATCTTTTTCGAGCAGCAGTGCCCGCCTCCAGCGCCGCAAGAAGCTTCTTGGTGTTCAAACCAAAGGAAGACGGCATTTCCAAATCGTTCCCGGCCTTCACGCCCTTCACGCGGTTGTTCACCGCGCCCCAGTCGCTGACCACCAAGCCCTCAAAACCCCACTCCTCCCGCAGAACCTTGTTTTGCAGCCAGTCATTCTCGGAGCCGTGGTCACCGTTGACCTTGTTGTAGCAATTCATCACCGTGCGCGGCTGCGCCTTTTTTACGGCGGTTTCAAACGCGGGCAGATAGATTTCGCGCAGGGCGCGCTCATCCACCACCGTATCCACGGAAAGGCGGCGGTTCTCTTGATTGTTTGCCGCAAAATGCTTCAGCGAGGTTCCCACATCCTTGGACTGCACGCCGTTGATGAACGCGGCGGTCAACTCGCCCGCGAGATGCGGATCCTCGGAAAAATACTCGAAGTTGCGCCCGCAAAGCGGAGAGCGCTTCATGTTCACGCCGGGACCCAGCACCACGGAGATGCGCTCCGCCAGCGCCTCCTCGCCGATGGCCTCGCCCATTTCGCCCAGCAAATCCACATCCCAGGAGCAGGCGCTCAGGGATGCCGTGGGGAAGCAGATAGCGGGGACGCTCTGCCCCAGCCCCAGGTTGTTGGCGTTTTCGGCCTGCTTGCGCAGGCCGTGCGGGCCGTCCGTCACCATGATGGATTCAATGCCAAGGCGCGGTACCTCCGCCAGATGCCAGACATCCTTGCCGCTCAAAAAGGCGGCCTTCTCCTCCACGGTGAGCAGCGCCAGCAGCTCCGCTATGGTTTTGCCGTTTATTTTCAATTGCTCTTTCATACCAAAAACTCCAATCAATTTTAATATCCATAAAAATGCAGCCAGCGGATGCACAATTCGCTCCAGACCTGCGTCAGCTCGTTGCCGCGTTTTTCATCCCCTGCTTGGTAGTTCGCCAGCCCTTGCCCGTGCTCGCCGTAGGGGAACATGTGCAGCTCCACGGGGGTGCCGATTTCCTGCAAGCGGTTTGCCAAGGTCAAGCTGCTGCCGAAATGCACCAGGCGGTCGCGGAAGGAATGCCAGATGAAGGTGGGCGGGTAGACCGTGCCCGGCTCCAGCTTATAGTCATAATAATAGCCCTCGTCCTCCTCGTATTCCTCCACGAAATTGATGGCGGAATAGCAGGAAATCACCGCATTGATGCGGGAGGAACAGCGCTCTACCGGGTCGCTCGACTGCGCGTCGCCGTCATCGCCGCAGAAGCCCGTCATCAGGGCGAGATTGCCCCCGGCGGAAAAGCCCAGCGCGGCAATGTCTGCCGCATTGATGCCGAATTCCGCCGCGTGGCAGCGCAGATAACGCACGGCGCGCTGCGCATCGCCCATGATAATCTCCTTGTCATAGGGAATCACGCGGTAATCCAGCACCGCCGCATTGATGCCGCCCTCGTTCAGACGCTGTGCCACAACCGGCCCCTCATAATTTGTTTTGCCCATATATCCGCCGCCCGCCATCACCAGCACACAGCCCTTGCCCGCGCCGTTTTCGGCGGGGAAGAACTCCAGGGACGGCTCCGGCTGGCCGAGCGCGGGCTCCTGCCCCGGCGCGCCGTTTTCCCAGAGCGGATAGGCATCATATTCGCCGTAAGCATCATACCACTGATCCTTCGGGTATTGTCTTTTATCCATCATTTTCTTCAACCTCCTGTATGATTTCACTGCTGACTTCTTCTGTTTCAGGCGACAGACCCAGCAGCGCCTCGGCCTGCGCACTCTCCAGACTTTCAACTCCCTTGAGCCGTTTTTGGATGATATCGTTGCGGTGCTGTGCCTCGCCCAGCGTCCGCCCCGCCATATCCACCTGCTTTTTCGCCTTGTCCAGCAATCCGCCGAACTGCTCGTACTGCTTTTTCGCCGCGGCGAGCAACAGACGGATTTCGTTCGCCTTCTCGTTGATTGCCACGGTGCGGAAGCCCATGGCAATGGTGTTCAGCAGCGCCGTAATCGTAATGGGACCCGCTATCATCACATGGAACTCATTTTGCAGCCGCTCCGGCAGCCCGTTGGGGGAGGAGGCAATTGCGGCGTACAGCCCCTCGGTAGCCAAATACATAATCGCAAAGGGCGTGGTGCGCGGCACCTGAATGTATTTGGTGATGCTGCGCGCCTCTTGGAGTACTCTATCCTCCAGCAGCTTGCGCAGACGCTGAATCTCCGCCATATCGCCGCCGTCCTCCGCGTCGCAAAGGCGCTGATAGTCCTCTGTGGGGAACTTGGAATCAATCGGCAGATACGCCGGCGGGGCACTGCCGTCCCCGGACGGAATGCGCACGGCAAACTCCACGCGCTCGCGCGAGCCCTCCTGCGCGTCAAAATTGCGTTCATACATATTGGGGATGGTCTGGTCGAGGATGTTCGCCAGCTGATTCTCCGCCCAAGTGCCGCGCGCCTTGACGTTGGTCAAAATGCGGCTGAGCGACGTGACATTGCCCGTAACGTTGGTGGAAAGCTCCTTCATCTCACCCAAGGATTTGTAGACATTTTCCAGTTGCTCGGACACGGTCTTAAAGGAGCTGTCCAACCGAGTATTCAGCGTGGTCTGGAGCTTTTCGTCCACGGTGGCGCGCATTTGCTCCAGCTTGCCCTCGTTGCTCTCCTGCATGAGACGCAGAGACTCGGACATGCGGCGGCTCTGATTGTCCGCCTGCTCCAGCTGATCCTTTCGGATGCCTGCGAGCGCGTTGCTCACCGCAGCCGTCAGCTGCTGCTGCTGCGCGGCATTGCCCTGCGTCATCTCCTGCAATTTTTCCTGCGTATGCAGAAGACTGCGGTTCAACTCCGTGCGGATGCCGTTCTGCGCCTCGCCGCTCTCGCGCCGCGAGCGCTCGAACTCATCAGCCGTCTGCTGTTGCATCAGCCGCAGACTCTCCTGAATCACCCGCAGCTGAGCCTCATTTTCCGCCGTGCCCGCGCCCTTGCGGCTGCGCAGCAGCAGCAAAACCAAAACGCCTGCATTCAAGGCAAGCAAAAGATAATCCAACAAAATATAACCTCAGTTCAAAAAATAATTGAGAAAAGCTGAACGCTTCTCTCAATTATACCAGAGTTTTTCGAAATGCGCAATGATAATTTGTAAGAATTTGACAGAGATTCTTCCGAATTATTCCACCAGCCCATAATTCTTCCCCGGCAAAATCGTCACACAGCCCTCCAGCTCCAGTTCGGTGAGCGCTGCCATAACCTCGGGGATGGAAAGCGATGTGCGCAGGGCGATTTCATCGGGCACCATTGCCGTTTCGCGCAGGGTCTCCCACACGCGCTTCGCGCTGCCGTCCAAGCCTTCCGGCATCACAGCCGCAGCAGGCTTCGGCGGCTCCGGCAGAGGTTCCTTTGCCGTTTTTCTCGATGCCGCCGCTTTTTTGCGCGGAGCCGCCGGGGCATTTGACACCTGCTTTTCGGGCGGTTCTCCCAGCGTTTTTTCCGCCAAATCCAGATTTACCCATTCGGGATGGCGCGCGGCATAATCCTCCAGCACGTCATAGGCGCAGAACACGGGCTTTGCGCCCTCACGGATGAGCTTGTTGACCCCGGTATGCGCGCTGCCGATGGCCGCGCCGGGGACGGCGAACACCTCGCGCCCCTGTTCCAATGCGCAGCCCGCCGTAATCAGGGAGCCGCTGCGTTCCCCCGCCTCCACCACCACCGTGCCGCAGCTCATGCCGGAGATGATGCGGTTGCGGATGGGGAAGGTTCGTTGGGACGCGGGGTAAAAGGGCGGAAACTCCGTAATCAACATACCCTGCCGCGCGATGTTTTCCCGCAGGGCGTGGTTGGCGATGAGATAATCCGTACCTAGGCCGCAGCCCAGCACCGCCACGGTCTTGCCGCCCGCGCGCAAGGCACCCTCGTGCGCGGCGGTATCAACGCCCAGTGCGCCGCCGCTGACCACCAGCACCTTCGCCCGCGCCAGAGAGGCCGCAAGGCGGTAAGCCGTATGCAGGCTCGTATTGGAAGAACTGCGCGTACCGACCAATGCAATGGGCAGTACGCCGTTCAGAACAGCGGCATCCCCCTGGCAATACAGCACCAGCGGGCAGTTTTCTGTCTTTTTCAGCAAAGCGGGATACGCCGGGTTCTCCGGCGTGAGCACACCCCAGCTGTTCTTTTCGCACAGCGCCAAAATATGCTGCGCCTGCTCCAGCGCTGCCTCGCGCAGCTTTTGTATCTGACGGTTCGTCAGCACGCCGGACATGCGCCAGGCCGCTTCACTGTCCTCATAAACGGCATGGGCATTCTCATACTGTCCCAGCAACCCCTGCACCGGCACACCAAAACCCAGCGCACACTGCAGCCAAATCCAATAAATACGCGCATCCATGCGGCTTCCTCTTTTCGTCTGATGTTTATCGCAGCGCTTCCCACAACAATATGGCTGCAGCAGCCGCGACATTGAGCGACTCCGCGTTCCCTGCCATGGGGACGGTGATTCGCTCTGTACAGGCATCCAACACCGCCGGGGAAACACCATTGCCCTCATTGCCCATCACCAGCACCGCGCCGCCGCTGAAATCCACGGTGCGGATGTCCCGTGCGTCAGAATCCGGCACAGCGGCAAACGTCGGAAAATCCGACTCCCGCAGCAAAGCGGGCAAATCCGCCGTGACGGTGACGGGCAGACGAAAGCCTGCGCCCATGGCGGCGCGCAGTGCCTTTGGATGATACAAATCGCAGCCGCCGCCGAGCAAAACGCCCGCACCGCCCAGCGCCTCGCAGCTGCGCAGTATGCCGCCCTGATTGTCCGGTTCCTGTACATTATTCAGTGCAAGATAGATGCCGCCCGGCTTCCACCGCGCCCGATTGGTGTCCGGCAAGGCACAGAGGCAGAAGATGCCCTGCGGCGAAGATGTATCCGACAGCGCGGCGCTGACCGCCTCGCTGACGCGCACACAATCGGCGGCGCAGGCACGCAGTGGGGCGAGGTATTCCGCGTATTTTTCCTGCGCGGTGAGGGTACAATACAGCGTCTGCACCGCAATGCCGCTCTGCGCCGCGTCCCGGCACAGGCGTGCACCCTCCAGCAAAAACTGCCCGCGCTCACGCCGAAAGGCTGCGCTTTCACGCAGCTTTACGGCGGTTTTCACCGCGTCATTCGCGCGGCTGGTGATTTCCATCATGGCAAACCTCTCTCGGATAAAACAAAAAAGTGAACGGTGATACGGCAATCCATTTCACGATTCACTCTTTGCGTCTTTTGATTGATTATTGCGCGGCCTTTGCTTTTTCTGCCAGCGCGGTGAACGCGGCGGCATCCGAAACGGCCAGATCCGCAAGCATCTTGCGGTTCAGGTTGATGTCCGCCTTCTTCAAGCCGTTGATGAAGGTGGAGTAGTTCATGCCGTTCATTTTCGCGGCGGCGGAAATACGGGTAATCCACAGGCGGCGGAAGTCACGCTTCTTCTGCTTGCGGCCGACATATGCATACTGGCCGCTCTTCATTACGGCCTGCTTCGCGGTTTTGAACAGCTTGCTCTTAGAGCCGTAGTAGCCCTTCGCGAGCTTTAACACTTTATTTCTTCTTTTGCGGGTCATCAATGCGCCCTTAATACGAGCCATGGTAATCTACCTCCGTTATTTTTCAGAAAAGTGAGCGGTTTATTTGTACGGAATCAAGCGCTTGATTTGCGTCGCGTTGGTCACGTCCGCAACAGAAGTTTTCCGCAGGTTTCTTTTACGCTTTGTGCTCTTCTTCGTCAGGATGTGGGACTTGTTGGCGTGGGAGCGAATCGGCTTGCCGTTCTTGGAAAGCTTGAAGCGCTTTTTTGCGCCGCTGTGCGTCTTAATCTTGGGCATTGGGGTCTTCCTCCTTCATATTTCGTTGAGGCACCAATTACTTGGTGGCTCTGGGGGCTAAAAACATCAGCATTTGGCGGCCCTCCAGCTTTGCGGGGCGCTCTACCGTGGCAATATCCGCGCAAGCATCGGCCATTCTCTGCATGGTGACCAAACCGTTTTTGGTGTGCGCCATTTCGCGCCCACGAAAACGGATAGAAGCCTTAATCTTATCCCCTGCCATCAAAAACTTTCTCGCGTGCTGCATTTTGGTCTCAAAATCATGCACATCGATGTTGGAGGACAGGCGGATTTCCTTGGTCTCGACTATCTTTTGGTTCTTTCTTGCTTCCTTTTCCCGCTTGGACTGCTCAAAACGGTATTTGCCGTAGTCCATGATTTTACACACGGGCGGCTTGCCCTGAGGCGCGATTTTTACCAGGTCGAGATTGCTCTCCTCGGCCAGCTGCATGGCTTGCGCCAAGGTCATGATGCCCAATTGCTCTCCTTCGGGAGAAACAATGCGCAGCTCCTTATCGCGGATTTCCTCATTGATTTGCAGATTCTTGCTGCTGATGTGAAAACACCTCCATAAAATTACGCTGGGTACAATTTTTGAACAACAAAAAAACAGGAGCCGATATTCCGCCCCCGCAAATCAACACAGCACACCCCGAAACAGGGCACACAGCTTGTATTGACCGACAGGGGAACACCCCGGAAGGTGAGAGCGAATACACGCTCTGCTTTGTTGTGCAAGTCATTGTAGCAGATGATTGGCGCGCTGTCAAGTGTTTTTTTGTTGTTTTGCTTATTTTTTTCACAAAAGCGGAGCCGCAGCCCTGCCATTTGGCGCGGCTATTTTTTCAACGGCTGGCAATCCGGGCAATAATACACCGCCCCGCCGAGATACGATTCTTTCTGAACCACACCCCCGCAGCGGGCGCAGGCTTTGCCGACCGTATGCTTGCTGACTTTTGTGACATAGCCCCCCATGTTCCCGAAAAGATCCTTTTGTGTATCCAAGCCCCCTGCCGCTATTACGGCGGAAAACACGGTTTTTATCGCGGCGTACAGGCGCTTGCAGTCCTCCCTGCTCAACGCCGCCATAACGCTTTTGGGATGAACCCGCGCCCCCCAAAGAATTTCATGCAGGATGGTATTATCCAAACCGGGGATGCGGTTTTGGGCGGCCAGGAAGCATTTTACGGTCTTGGCAGGGCGCAGCTTTGCCAGGTCTGTGTTTTGGATAAACGCCAAAAAGAACGCTTCTGTGAACGTCTCGGACAACACGGACGGAAAGGCGGGCGGCAAATAATCCACCGCCAAGCCGTTTTTATCCACCTCAAAAAGGTAGATTGTTCCGCCGAGCGAGCCGCACAGCACCAGCGCCGAACCATCCTCCAGCGTAAGCATCAGCTGGTGGCGCTTGGGCAGCTTTTCACCCGCGGAAAAGTAGCGGGCGGGGATGCCGAACATCAGCGCCCTGCTCCCAACATAGAGAAAATTATAGGTGCCATAGCTCCCGAAATGCACGTCAGCGCTCTGTATCACCTTGCCGGTCAGCAGTGCGTCATACCGCTCGGCCTCCTTGTGCGATATTTCCTTGGCGGCGAATGCATTGCTCGGCTGCGTGGCGAACCACACGAAACCATGAGGAGTTTGGTTCGCAGCCACCCCAACAATCTTTTTGCCCACCACCGTTTTTTGCAGTTGGTTGGAAATGACCTGATGTTCCGCAATACTCATCCTTACGACCCCCTTGACTTCTTTTTTCCATACCATTATAAAGCTTGCCCTAAGGGGAATGTCAAGCGTTTTTTTCGCCCTGCAGGGCAATTTTTTCAAGCTCCATGCGGCCTGTGCCGTAGGGGACGCTGTCCCCAGCGTCCCGATGCCGATTGGATTACGCAACACATTCATTCGGCGCGGTCGTTATCATCACAAAAAACGGAGCAGCACCACCGCGCTGCTCCGTCCAATTACATTACCTTATTTCTTCGCGGCCTTCCGCTGGATGAACTTGACGCATTCCACAATCGGAATCACGGAGACGGCGAGCGCCATGGCGATAAAGTATTCTGTGTTGTTGATAACCGTGAACTCAAATGCGTTGGCTATCGGCTCAATCATCACAACGGCGGAGGTCAGCACAAAGGAGAGCACCATGGCCAGATACAGGAATTTGTTATGGCTGCCCTTGGCCGTCATGCCGATGACACTGCCGCGCTGAGAGCGCATATTCAGGGAATGGAAAATTTCCGCCATGGACATCGTCAGAAACGCCATAGACATACCCTCGCGGCCATTCTCCAGCAGAATATTGCGGAAATGCCATTCGCCGTTTTGCAGGAACTCTCCGACGAAAAAGGCGGCAAGCGTCAGCAAGGTAACCAGCACACCCTGATAGAGCGCGTCGATGCCCAAGCCATCCGAGAACACGCCTGCCTTGGGGCTGCGCGGACGACGCTGCATGATGTCGCGCTCCGCTTTTTCCGCGCCCAGCGCCAGCGCCGGGAAGCAGTCCGTCACCAGGTTAATCCACAGCAGATGCACCGGCAGCAGAATCGTAAAGTTGAGCATGGTGGAAACAAAGATGGAAAGCACCTCGCTCAAATTGGAGCCGAGCAGGAACTGAATCGCCTTGCGGATGTTATCATATATCCGGCGGCCTTCGGAGACGGCGGAAACGATGGTGGCGAAGTTGTCGTCCGCAAGCACCATATCCGCAACATTCTTGGTCACGTCCGTGCCGGTGATGCCCATGCCCACGCCGATGTCGGCGTTTTTGATGGAGGGGGCATCGTTCACGCCGTCGCCCGTCATGGCCGTAACCATGCCGCGCGCGCGCCAGGCGTTGACAATGCGCACCTTATGCTCCGGTTGGACGCGGGCGTAAACGTTGAACTGCGTGACCTTTTCTTGGAAGTCCTCTTCGGAAATTTCGTCGAGCTGCGCGCCGGTGATGGCGTGGGTGGCATCCTCCAGGATGCCCAGCTCCTTGGCGATGGCAACCGCCGTGTCGCGGTGGTCACCCGTAATCATGATGGGCGTGATGCCCGCCATTCGGCATTCCGCAATGGCCGCCTTGACCTCCGGGCGAACCGGGTCAATCATGCCGGTGAGGCCGACGAAAATCAAATCCTGCTCCAAATCCGCGGGTTCCACGCTCGCGGGCTTGGCGCTGTGGGCGCGGTAGGCGGCGCAAAGTACACGCAGGGCTTTGTCCGCCATGCGCTTGTTGTCCGCAAGGATTTCGGCACGCAGGGCATCCGTCATGTCCACAATACTGCCGTTGACGCTGGCCTTCACGCAGCGCTTGAGGATTTCGTCCGGCGCGCCCTTGGTGTATTGCACGCATTCGCCGTTTTCACCGATTTGATGCACGGTGGACATCATCTTTCTGCCGGAATCAAACGGCGCTTCACCCACACGCGGCATTTTGATCTGCATCTCCGCTTTGTTGAGCGAAAGGCTCATGGCGTAGTTGACCAGCGCCGCCTCGGTGGGCTCGCCGATGGTATTGCCGTCCGCATCGATTTCCGCGTCCGAGCAGAGCGCCATGGCGGTGGCCAGCAGGGCTTCGTCCGAGCCGTAGTGGTCTACCACGGTCATTTTGTTTTGGGTCAGGGTACCGGTTTTGTCCGAACAGATGATTTGCGCGCAGCCCAGCGTCTCCACGGCGGTGAGCTTGCGGATGATGGCGTTTTTCTTCGCCATGTTCGTTACGCCCATGGAGAGCACCACCGTCACCACGGCGGCAAGCCCCTCGGGAATGGCGGCCACGGCCAGGCTCACGGCAATCATCAGACCGTTAATCACGAAAGCAAGGTCAATCGGGACTTTGCCGTGCATGAGCAGCTTCACACCGAACACAAGGACGGAAACGCCGATAACCAGGAAGGTCAGATATTTGCTCAGCTGAGTCAGCTTGATTTGCAGGGGTGTCTGCCCGTCTTCGGCCTGGGCGATGGCATCGGCAATCTTGCCCATTTCGGTGTTCATGCCGGTATCCACCACAACGGCCTTGCCGCGTCCGTAGACCACGACGCTGCCCATATAGAGCATATTTTTGCGGTCGCCCAGCGCAACCTCGTTTTTCTCGCCGCCCTGGAGCATTTCAATCAGCTTGCCCACGGGGACAGATTCGCCGGTGAGCGCCGCCTCTTCAATCTTCATGCTGGCGCATTCAAAGATGCGGCAGTCCGCAGGGACAGCGTCGCCCGCCTCCAGCAGCACCACGTCACCCACAACCAAGTCCTCGCTGCGCACGCTGACGATGCTGCCGCCGCGCAGCACCTTGCTTGTGGCGGCGGACATCTCCTGCAGAGCCTCGATGGCCTTTTCCGCCTTGCTTTCTTGATACACGCCCAAAACCGCGTTGATGATAACCACGGCCAGGATGATAATTACGTCCACCGGGAAGCTCAGGGGTTCGCCGTGCTGCCTTGCTTCAAAAATCTCCGTCACGGCGGAAAGCACCGCCGCCACCAGCAGAATGATAATCATGGGGTCCATCATCTGCCCGACAAAGCGCTTGAGCAGGGAATCCTTCTTGGCCTCCGCCAGTTTGTTTTTGCCGTTTGCGGCAAGGCGCTTCTCCGCCTCGGCGGCCGTCAGACCCTGTGCGTTGCTCTTGATGTGCGCAAAGACTGCGTCCACCTGTTCCAGATAGTACTTCATGTGTTCGGAATCAACCCTTTCTTTTTTGGCACGTCACGCGCCATGGTGTTCCGCAAATTTGAAAGACCTTTGGCAGAGAAAGCCTCTGTCAAAGGTCTTGCTTCCAATTTGGGCTGTTGCCAGCCGCACAAAAAGCACGACGGTTGTTGACAGACAGCAGTCGATTTCAAACAACCGACCAAGCTACTCCCCTTTGGGGTATTATGCGGATTTGCATTATGATAACACAGAACGGCAAGGGAAGTCAATGCTTTTTGTTTATTTTTCACCTAATTTTCACCGATGAACCAAAACACCACGCCGTTTTCCGTGTTTTTCACGCCGTAGGCGAAGCCGTGCTTCTCCAGAATCTCGCGGCAGATGGCAAGACCCAAGCCGCTGCCCTCGGTGCGGGCGCGGGCGGAATCCGCCTTGTAGAACACGTCCCAGACCTTCTTCTGCGCCTCCTCCTCGAGAAACTCGCCGCTGTTTTCTACGCTGCAATAGGGCTTGCCTTTTTCCGCGCGCACCGTCAGGCGGATTTCCCCGCCGGGCGGCGTGTGGCGCAGCGCGTTGCTCAGGAAGTTGGAGATTACCTGTGAGAGCAATAGCTTGTCGCAATGGATTTCAAAGCCCCACAGCAGATTATATTCCAGACGGATTTGCTTCTCCGCCGCCACCGGTTCAAAGCGCGCCGCCTCCGCGCGGACAAGCGCACACAGGCTGCAAGACGCTAAGTTCAGCGGCCGCTCCCGCATGGAAATTTCGGATACCTTGAGCATATCCAGAATCGCCTTATCCATATATTCCGTTTCGCTGACGATGACAGAGAGATAATGCCCGCGTTTTTTCTCGTTGATTTTTTCCAGCAGCCCCTCACTGCAGCTGCGGATGATGCCCAGCGGCGTTTTCAGCTCGTGCGCCACGGCGTTGGTCAGGTTGCGGCGGGTCTCCTCCAGCGCAAGCTGCTTCTCGTAGGTTTTGATGAAATTGCGCGCGGTGAGCCAGACGAGAAAGCAGCAGAGCAAGAAGAGGATTGCAAGTATCTCCCACAGCATCCGAAACGCCTGCAGCGGCGGAATTGCATACATGCCAAACACCAGGTAATATTTTTCACCGTGGATGGAAATGATATCCACTTCGTTGCTTTCATAAAAAATCGGTGCAGCGATTGTGCCAAGCCCAAAACCCTCTGCAACGGCAAATGCTCCGTCATAAAAGGCAAAAGGGTCACTCCGCCCTTGCTCCCATTCCCGGCATTTGCGAAAGGAATGGCGCGCAATCGCTTCGCAGTTTTCAAGTACATTTCTGCTTGGCGGCGCAGTATATTCTCCGCAGGAATCCACCAAGAAATCAACGCCAAACTCGCCCTGCATGATAACAATGGGGGTATCCCCCGGACTTGGCTGCGTTTCAAAATCAAACACAATTGCTTTTGCCGTTTCGGTTCGCAGCGTTATTTTTTGCGGCACAAGCTGGTAGGTATCGCGCAGAAACCCCTGAAAGTCCCCCGAAAACTCCCATGAATCTTTGTCATGAAAATGCTGAAAAAGAAGTTCTTTTTGCTCCGGCGAAAAATACGTATCCAACAATAGGGCGTAATATTCAGAATCCCCATCCGCAACACAAAGCACATCGCCCGAGCGCAGCACCACATCCCCATTTTCATCCAACAGCAGCACCCTGGAATACAGCCCGGCTTTCAAAAGCATCTCGCTGTATTCGTTGAAGGTTTCATTGCAATACTGTACCAGTTCCCTGCGATATTCCTGCTTGCTCATGTCTTTATCATCATCATAGCTCACAAGGTCATAATGATTTTCCTTCTGAATGCTGTACGCCGCCGCATCCATTTTCTCCGTCATATTGCTGCTCTGCACCAGCAGCAATATCGAAGAAACCACCAAAAACAGCGCCGCAAAGCTCACGCCTACGCGCCGGTAAGTCTTTCTTCGATACCGTTTCTTTTCCATGCTCAAACCACCTCAAATTTATACCCAATTTTCATCACGGTATGAATATACCCCGCGCAGTCCCCCAGGGCGGCGCGCAGCTTTTTGATGTGCGTATCCACCGCGCGGCTGTCGCCGTAAAAATCCATGCCCCAGACGGCGTCCAGAATGCGGTCCCGCGAGAGGGCGATGGCGCGGTTTTCCATCAAATACAGCAGCAAATCAAACTCGCGGGGCGCAAGCGTGATTGCCGTGCCGTCCACGGTGACGCTGCGTGCGCGGCTGTCCGCGCAGATTCTGCCGCATTGCAGCGTTTTCGCGCTGCCGCCCGTTCTGCCCAGCAGGGAGCGAATTTTCGCGTGCAAAACCGGCAGGGAAAAGGGCTTGGTGATATAATCATCCGCGCCCAGCGCATAGCCCAGCAGCATATCGTCCTCCCGGCTGCGGGCGGTCAAAAAGATGACGGGCATATTGCTGCCCTCGCGAATGGCGCGGCAGACCGCAAAGCCGTCCGCACGCGGCATCATGATGTCCAGCAGCGCCAAGTCACAGCGCGCCGCCGCCAGCATCTCCAGCGCCTGCGCGCCGTCCTGCGCGGCAAACACGGCAAAGCCCTTGGCGGCAAAATAATCGCAGAGTATCTCCCGCATATTCGCGTTGTCCTCCACAATCAGAAGCTTGTATTGCATGGTCTCTCTCCCCCTCATATTATATTGTAAAGGACGCTTGTGTATTTTCTGTGTCCGCAGCGGATTTTTTCGGCAGAAAAATTTTTTCGAAAAGCGTTTGACGGACTACAAGACCTTCTTCTATTTTGAAAGGATGCAGCCGCAAAAGCTTCGCTACGCCGTAGAGGTATTTGAAAGAGGCTCACGGTTCGACAGCGCGCCGGACGGCAACGCGCAGGAATACATCCGCTATTGCGCCGAAGCGGGCTGGCAATACCTTTGCACCGCCGGGCAGCTGAATATCTTTGTGACTGCGGACGAAGCCGCCGTACCCATCGAAACGGATGAAAACGTGAAATTCGAGCTGGTCTCCAAGGCAATGCTGCATTCGCTTGCGCGCCGTGCGTATGTTGTGTTGCTGGCAGCCTTTCAGATTTTTCTTTTGGACTTTGAGGAAGTCATCGCCGATAACACAACCTTGCTCTGCGTGCTGGGCTTTGCGGTTTTCGCTTGCCTGATGCTGTTCAAGGGCGCGCGCTTCCTGCACTGGACGGTTACAAGCAAACGGCAGCTTTCGGTGAGCCTGCCCGTATCCTACCCCGGGCAAAAGGCGCTTTGGCGGCGCATTCGGTTGAAATATTTGACCGCGGCAGTCTTTTTGCTGCCGGCATTCGGCCTGCTGCTGCGCACGTTCTCAACGCAAAGCTACGGACGGATTCTTCTGGACGGCATTTATCTTGCGGGCTTTTTGGCCGCCTTTGTTGTCGCACATTTTCTGCGAAAGCAACGGCGCAACCGGAAATTCAACGAACGAACGCCGCTTGTTCTTTTCGTTGTCACCCTATGGTGCTTTGACAAGAAACGTTATCGGCAAAAGCTGCGTGTGCGCCGTATCGCCTTAACTGCGGCAATACTGCCGCTGCTGCTGTTGGCGACGCTGCTGCTGTGGGAAATGCGGCTCGTTGCGCCCTATCTGTTTTACCCAATGCTTGTCATCCCGCTCATCTTCCGGCTTTTCCGTACCGCAAAAATGGCGGAGCATCGAAAGGATTTGCAGCGGCAAGCCGAATGGGCTGCGGCGGGTATGAACCTGTCGCCCGACTCGAACGCGCTGCCGACCGACGCTGCCTGGGGCGCGAAAGCAATACACAACGAGTTTGGCTCCAAGCGAATCGTGGAATATGAGGATTGTCTGTTCGTTTACACCTACGCCCGCTCCGCCCACCCCCTCACCGAAACCCAAATCCGCGCGATTGTGCAAAAGCTGGAGGCGTTTTGAGCGGGGGAAAGGTAGTTGCTTTTTGCGGTCAATGCGGCCTGTGGCGTAGGGGGCGCTGTCCTCAGCGTCCCGATGCCGCTTCGATAAGGAAGCCCTGCCACCATTCCGCCTTGCGCATCGGAAGTCTCCAAAAGCTGTCGTGTTCCCGTTATCGCGGGGATGTTTTCCTAATAATAATCTTCGGTTATTATTGACTCGCAGCCGTTGACAGCGTCCCCTACAAAGCAGCAGCAGCCATGGTGTTGCTGCTTTGTAATTTGTGCAAATCCGAAAATCAAACGCTTTTGTCCTGCGCTTTAAGAAAAAAGCTTGACAGCCGCCCGAAAACAGCGTAGAATAAGGACACAATTTGAAATCGGTTTTCATTTTCAATTTCAAAAAGGGTGATTTTATGGCATATCAAACCAAGCAGGGGGAGTTGTTGCTGGACTTTTTGCGCCGCAATGAGGGCGGGCATCTCAGCGCGCAGGAGATTGCGCTGCGGCTGGCGCAGGAGGGCAGCGCCATTGGGCAAACCACCGTCTACCGCCATCTGGAGAAGCTGGTGGCGCAGGGCAGCGTGCGCAAATTCACGGGCGAGCAGGAGAGCGGCGCGTGCTACCAATACGCCAAGGGCTGCGAGGTCAAGCACCACCATCATCTGAAATGCGCCGTTTGCGGCGCGCTGCTGCATATGGAATGCGGCTATCTGGACGACTTGACGGCGCATGTGCGCAAGGAACACGGCTTTGTGCTGGATCCGACGCGCACTGTTCTCTATGGCTGCTGCGCAAAATGCGCAAAGGAGAACGTTTGAAAAACCCGAATTTCGGCAAATCCGAAACCGGCACAAGAATCCACGTGCTGCTGAAAGGAAAGGTCATACCCATGAGAAAAAAACGTCTGCTTGCCGCGTTGCTTTGCGCGATGCTGCTGTTATTGACCGCCTGCGGGCTGCCGTCCGCACCGCAAAATGAGAAGCTGCAAATTCTTTGCACCATCTTTCCGCAATACGATTTTGCACGGCGCATTGCGGGGGAATACGCCGATATCCGTCTGCTGCTGCCGCCGGGGGTGGAAAGCCATCGCTTTGAACCGCTGCCGCAGGATATGATTGCCGTGCGCAGCTGCGATTTGCTCATCCGCGTGGATGCCGAGATGGAAATCTGGTCGCAGAAAATCCTTTCCTCGCTGGAAAGCCCGCCGCCACTGCTGGATTTGGCGCAGGAATGCGGCCTGGAAATCGTCCCGGAGCACGAGCATACGCATGACGAACACGAGCACAGCGCGGACGAATGCGGTATTGACCCGCATATCTGGACGAGCCTCCGTTACGCGCGCCGAATGGCCGCCGCAATCGCCGCGCGCCTGTGTGAATTGGACACCGCCCACGCCGCGCAGTACCGCCAAAATGCCGCCGCGCTGGACGCGGAGCTGGCGGCGCTGGACGCGGATTTTGCCGCCGCCATCCAAACGGCAAAGCGCAAGACTATTGTATTTGGCAGCAGCTTTGCCCTGCAAAATTTCGTGCTGGACTACGGCTTGGGCTATCTTGCCGCCTTCGACAGTTGCGGCGAGTACGCCGAGCCGAGCTTTCGCGCGGCGGCGGATTTGACGGACAAGCTGCGCGGGCACGGCATCCCGGTGATTTTTAAGCAGGAAATTGTCGGCGCGCGCACGGCGCAGAATATCGCGGCGGAAACCGGCGCGCAGGTGCGGCTCTTTCACACCTGCCACAACCTGACACGGACGGAAATGCAGGCGAACGAAAGCTACCTTTCGCTCATGCGCCAAAATTTGGAAAATCTCAAAATCGCATTGAATTAGGATGGAATATTATGCCAAAAACACTCTTAACTTGCAGCAAGCTTGCCATGCAATACGACAAAACCGCTGTGCTGGAGGACGTGAGCTTCACCGTTGCGCGGGGGGACTGCCTTTGTGTGGTGGGCGAAAACGGCTCCGGCAAAAGCACCCTGCTCAAGGGGATATTGGGGCTGCATCCGCTCAAAAGCGGCAGCGTAACGCTTGCGGAGGGCATCTCACGCCGCGCGCTGGGCTATCTGCCGCAGCAGACCACCGAGCAGCGGGACTTCCCCGCGCATGTGGGCGAAATCGTGCGCTCCGGGCGGCTGAACCGCGGTTTTCGGCCCGTCTATACCAAGGACGACCGCCGCGCCGCGCGGGAGGCGATGGAAACGCTGCAAATTGCGGATTTGGCAAAGCACTCCTACCGCGCGCTTTCCGGCGGGCAGCAGCAGCGCGTGTTGCTCGCGCGCGCCCTTTGCGCCGCGCAGGAGCTGTTGTTGCTGGACGAGCCTGTCACAGGGCTTGACCCGGTGGTGACGGCGGATTTTTATGCCCTGGTGCAAAAGCTCAACCGAAACATGGGGCTGAGCGTGGTCATGGTCTCGCACGACATTGCGGGCGCAGTGCAAATCGCCAACCGCATTTTGCATATGGACAAAAGCGTCGCCTTCTTCGGCAGCACGCAGGACTATGCCGAAAGTACCCTGGGCAAACACTTCATGAAAGGATGCTGTCACTGTGATTGAGCTGTTGACGCAGATGTTTTCCTATGGCTTCGGCCGCCGCGCAATGCTCGCGGGGCTGCTTGTGGCGCTTTGCGCCGCGCTTTTGGGCGTGATGCTGGTGCTCAAACGCTATTCCATGATTGGGGACGGTCTTTCGCATGTGGGCTTCGGCGCGCTTTGTGTTGCCATGGCGTTGAATCTTGCGCCGCTGAGCGTGGCGGTGCCCGTGGTCATCCTCGCGGCGTTCGGGCTTTTGCGCCTCAGCGAAAGCAGCAAAATCAAGGGCGATGCCGCCATTGCGCTGATTTCCAGCACGGCCATTGCCGTCGGCCTGATTGCCGCGTCCTTAACCTCCGGGCTGAATACGGATGTTTCGGACTATCTTTTCGGCAGCATTCTGGCAACGGAGCCGCGCGACCTGTGGCTGGTGGTGCCGCTCGCCATTGCCGTGCTGCTGGTATACCTCTTATTCTACAACCGTATTTTCACCGTGACCTTTGACGAAAGCTTCGCCCGCGCCACCGGGACGCGCACCGGCTTCTACAACACCGTTATCGCCGTGCTCACCGCCGTCACCGTGGTGGTGGGGATGCGGATTATGGGCACGATCCTCATCTCCAGCCTGATTATCTTCCCCGCGCTCACTGCCATGCGCGTGTGCCGCAGCTACCGCGCGGTCACGGTCACGGCGGCGCTGGTCTCCGTTTTCTGCTTTTTCGCGGGGCTGCTGTTTTCCTTCGGCTTTGTCACCCGCGCCGGGGCCGGCACACCGCCGGGTGCCAGCGTTGTGGCGGCAAACGCCATTGTTTTTGTGATTTTCTGGGGTGTCGGCAAATTGCGGAAGGCCTCTTGAATCAAAAACGACTGTACGCAATACACTTTTTTCGAAAAAGTGCGAATTGCATATTGCATTTTTTCGCACATAAGGTACAATTACAGTTGGCATTCCGAAACGAAACGGAAATCATATCACAAGAAAACATGATACGAGGAGAAACAACCATGCTGCACCTGGACATCGACCAATTCTGGGCGGACGACGCGCTCGCGCATCTTGAAAACTGCTTTTCCAAAAAAGCGCCGCAGGTGGCGCTGGGCATTCGCATGAGCGGCGAATGCGTATTTGCGGAGCTGGGCGAGGAGGGCAACCCCTGGGGGCCGATTCCGCGCGAGCGCCGCATGGCGCTGCACAAGCGTTATAATGAAAAGGCAAAACAAATCGTGGGGCGCAATTTATTGCAGGAGGTCTTTCCGCCGGAGGATGCGCTCTTCCCCGAGCGGCGCATGATTGGCGAGGTGTTCGGCGGGGAGTATCTCTTCAACGGCCAAAGCACCTGGCTCAAGGGCAGCTGCACCACCCCGGCGGAGCTGGAAGCCGTGCTCGACCGCGTGGATAAGCTGGACTTTGAAAGCTTCATCCTGCCGGATAACTGGCACAGCGAAAAGAAACGCATCTATGAGGAATACGGCCTGGAGCCTGCGCCTTTCACCGGCATTCGCGGCCCGGTGACGCTGGCAACCTCCATTTTCGGCATTGAGAACCTCGTCTTTTTGTATTATGACGCGCCGGAGCTGTATGACCGCTTCAGCGCCGCGATTGCGGATGTCATCTTGAAATACATCCACAGCTATACCAAGGAGGCGGGTTGCACGGAGCCGCCGCACGGCTTCGGCTTTGCGGACGATGACTGCTGCCTGCTGACCCCGGAGATGTACGAGCGCTTCGGCTATCCCGTGCTCAAGAAAGTTTTTGACACGGTATCCCCCCTGCCGAAGGATTTGCGCCACCAGCATTCGGATTCCGCCATGGCGCATCTGCTGCCGATTCTGGGCAGATTGAATCTCACCAGCTGCAACTTCGGCCCCACCGTCACGGTTACGGAAATCCGCAAATATATGCCGAGCACGCGCATAGACGGCCAGCTCGCGCCCTTCACCTTCATGCGCAACAACGAGGCGGACATCATCGCCGAGGTCAAGCGCGACTGTGAAATGGCAAAAGAGGGCGACCTGCGCGGTCTGAACCTCACCACCGCCGGTTCCATCAACAACGGCTCCCTACTTACCAGCATGCGCACCGTTATGGCCGCCATTCAGAACTACGGGCGGTATTGAGCTTTCAGACAAACTAATGATTGCGCCGTGAGGAAATTCTCCTTACGGCGCGATTTTCTTTCTGTTTTTGTAGGATTCTCACCAAAAAGCAATCGTTCAACCATATTTTTTGTTGAGTCCGAAGAAAAAACGTTGACAAGCAAAACGAGATGTTCTATACTGGAAAAAACGCAATATGACGCAAAGCAGCCCGGATAAGGAAGTTGAAAAAATTTTTATTTATTTTTGTCACAAAATCCCACTTGCGGTGGTTATATTACTTCAGAAAATAAATATAGGAATATGCTTGCGGATATGATATAATAAAGATATGAAATATATAGATTTAAGGAAACTCAGCGCCGAAGCCTTGGAACA
>JGI994J12354_10002070_pt1 | contig 19976 bp, 13 predicted proteins | sample IntmicLarv3ML3BL_FD_12354 | JGI IMG/M metagenome (IMG submission 12354)
AGAGAGCGAGCCTGTCGAGAAATTCTCTTCACGCGCTCTTGACCCTGAAACAGCCATAACCGACATCTCAAACATCGGTTTCATGGGCTGTAATATGATTTCGGGTACTGCCACTGCGGTTGTTCTTTCAACAGGCAACAACACATATTTCGGAAGCATGGCATCGTCCATTTCGGGTGACCGAGCGAAAAACAGCTTTGAAAAAGGCGTAAACAGTGTAAGCAGACTTCTTATTCTGTTCATGCTTATAATGGTTCCTGTGATTTTCCTTGTGAACGGAATTTATAAAGGGAACTGGATTGACGCGTTCCTTTTTGCCGTTTCTATCGCGGTCGGAATGACGCCCGAAATGCTTCCGATGATAATGACCTCTACCCTTGCTAAGGGGGCGGTTGTCATGAGTAAGCAGCAGGTTATCGTGAAAAATCTTTCTGCCATACAGACGTTCGGACAGATGGATATCTTATGCACGGACAAAACGGGAACGCTTACACAGGACAAGATTGTACTTGAAAAGTACATGGATATTCAGGGGCAAGAGGACGAGCGAATTCTCAGACACAGCTTCCTCAACAGCTATTTTCAGACAGGACTTAAAAACCTTATTGACCTTGCGATTATCAAGCGAGCCGATGAGAATGGTTTTAGCGACCTTGTAACACACTATATTCGAGAGGATGAAATTCCTTTTGATTTCACTCGTCGCAGAATGTCGGTTGTGCTTAAAGACAACAAGGGCAAGCGACAGCTTATCACCAAGGGCGCAAGCCACGAGATGATTGACATTTGTACTTACGCAGAGTACAACGGCAAAATTGTTCCTCTTGACGACACTCTTCGCGCTGAAGTCGAAAAAGTCGTAGAGCACGAGGCGGCAAAGGGTCTTAGAGTTCTTGCCGTAGCACAGAAAAATGATGTTGCGGACATTGAAACTTTCGGTGTTGCTGACGAAAACGACATGGTTCTTATCGGATTTGTCGGGTTCCTTGACCCGCCGAAAGAGAGCGCAAAGGGCGCTATTATGACTCTTGCAAAGCACGGAGTTCGCACTGTTGTGCTTACCGGCGACAGCGAGGGCGTTGCCCGCAAGGTATGCGAAAAGGTCGGCGTGCGCTCTGACGAGCTTTTGCTTGGCAAAGATGTTGATCTACTTTCCGACGAGGAACTTTATAAAAAAGCACAAAGCTGTGACATATTTGCAAAGCTTTCTCCGAACCAGAAAGAGCGGATTATCTCGGTGCTTCAAGCGAACGGGCATACGGTCGGGTATATGGGCGACGGCATAAACGATGCGCCTGCCCTGCGACAGTCTGATGTTGGCATTTCTGTTGACAGCGGCGTGGAAATCGCCAAAGAAACCGCGGACATTATCCTTTTGAAAAAGGACCTTATGGTGCTTGAGCGCGGAGTGTTCTTCGGACGGCAGACGTTCGGGAATATTATTAAGTATATCAAACTTGCCACTTCGGGGAATTTTGGGAACATGTTCTCTATTCTTGTTGCGAGCATTTTCCTGCAATTCTTGCCGCTTTTACCAATTCATATTATTTTGCAAAACCTGCTTTGCGATTTCTCGCAGATGGGAATTCCTTTCGACAAAGTGGACAAAGAATACCTTGAAAAGCCCAGAAAGTGGGAAACGAAATCGATATCCCGCTTTATGCTTATGTTCGGGCCTGTTTCCTCGCTTGTGGACATTCTGTGCTTTTTCGTCCTTATGAAAGTGCTTGACATAGCGAACATTGCAAACAGCCCGGGGGCGGCTTTATTCCAAGCAGGCTGGTTCTTATTCGGAACAATCTCGCAGGTGCTTATTCTTCACGTTATACGCTCGCGGAAAATCCCGTTTTTACAGTCAAGAGCGTCACTTCCGTTGCTTATCTCAACTATCGTTTTCACTGTTGTTACTGCGCTTGTAGTGTTCACCAACATCGCGGGAATATTCAGCTTTTCGGTGCTCCCGCTTACGATTATTCCGTGGCTTGTGGTGCTTTTGTTCTTGTACGCTGGGGTGGCTCAGCTTATGAAAGTAGTGTATATAAAGAGATATGGAGAATGGTTATGACAAATAATGCTAAAGAGCCAAAAGCGGCAGATGCTGCGATATGCTTTTCCGCACTATATCCAATATTTTTTGTTTGCGCGCACTTAACTGCTTGGGGATTTCTGGGTATCTTAACATTGCTATGCGCCATTACAGGGTTGATATTATCTATTATCGCTCTTGTGATGTATAGAAAACACAGAATAAAGCAAGAGAGAAACAAAGCGATTGTCAGCTTAGTGATTTGTGTACCTGTTGTGCTTTTTGCTCTTTGGTTTGCGGTTGCTGCTGTGATGTTGTTCTTTTTTCCTATTGATTTTTATCCTTGGTAGCGTCTTGCTTTGTAAGACGAGTTAGAACTATGATAGCTATCAGATACGAAACATCTTCCCAAACTTCACGGCGAGGGAATATTCATGTCAAAATTTATCTTGACATGAACTTAATATGTTGATATTATATGCTCTAGGCAAAGCCTAGAGATGGAGAACGAAAATGAACATCGCAGATTATATCGTCGCAGAATTGTCGTCAGACGAGCAGAAAATCGCATTGGATTTTGTTGGCTTTTTGAAAAGCAACGGGCTGGAGTTCGTTAAGGACGAAGGCTATTGGAAAGATAAAATCTATTACATAATCAAGCTTAATGACAAGTGCGTTTGCTTCATCGCGATAAAAGACCCCGACGAGCCGGGCAATCACTGGACGGTTTGGTCAGATGATATGAGTTCGATTTCTCTGGCGGATTACCCAATCAAAAGCGAACTTAAGAAAATCGCTTGGTCGCATGTTGACGGCTGTGGTAATTGCGGCTCGTGCGCCGGAGGCAAGCCTAAAATAATATTCGGCAAAGAGTTTGCCAAAGTCTGCGGGTGCACTTTCAGAATTGACAACCCCAGCGCCGAAGATTTACGGTTTATGAAAAAAATGGTTTCAATAAGAAAGGAAGAAATACTTAGCCACACAAAATAAGGCTATACCAAATCATATTATTTACAAATTTACTAACACAGGAAAAACATCATGAAAATTACATTTATGGGTGCAGGCTCGACCGTGTTCGCGATTAACGTTCTCGGCGACTGTATCCGCACCGACGCCATCAACGACGGCAACCTGCTTATCTCGCTTTATGACATTGATGCGGAAAGACTTGAAGAGTCGTTTCTCTGCATTTCTTCTATCAACACTACATACGGCTCTAAGGCGAAAATCGAGAAATATCTTGGTATTCCGAACCGCAAGGACGCTCTTCGCGGTGCTGACTTCGTAGTAAATGCCATTCAGGTCGGCGGCTACATTCCTTGCACGGTAACCGACTTTGACATTCCCAAAAAGTTCGGACTTAAACAGACAATCGCTGACACTCTTGGTATCGGAGGGATCTTCCGCGCGCTTAGAACTATACCTGTTATGCTTGACTTTGCAAGCGACATGCAGGCGGTTTGCCCGAATGCGTGGTTCCTTAACTATACCAATCCTATGGCAATGCTTACAGGAGCAATTCAGCGTTACACTGACATCAAAACTGTCGGACTTTGCCACAGCGTACAGGGCTGTGCTCGTGACCTTATGCACAACGTAGGCATGGGCGACATGTATGACGACAGCGTGCAATGGAAGATTGCGGGTATTAACCATCAGGCATGGCTTCTTGAAATCTCGAAAGACGGCAAGGACCTTTACCCTGAAATCAAAAGCCGTATGGAAAGCGGAGTGTGCAAGCACGATTTAGTGCGCATGTACATGATGAAGATTTTCGGGTACTATATCACCGAGAGCAGTGAGCACGCGAGCGAGTACCTCCCCTATTTTATCAAGGACAAATATCCCGAACTTATCGAGAGATTCGGTATTCCTCTTGACGAGTACCCGCGTCGCTGTATTCGCCAGATTGACGAGTGGACGGACAGAAAGAAAGAGCTTACCTCTAATCCTACTCTCGAGCACAATCGCTCGGGCGAGTATGCAAGCTATATCATCGAAGCTATGGCGACAAACAAGCCGTATTCGATTGGCGGAAACGTTATAAATACGGGGCTTATCAGCAACCTTCCGCAGAACGCGTGCGTTGAGGTGAAGTGCATTGTTGACGCTTCGGGAATTACTCCTACATATGTCGGAGAACTTCCTGAGCAGCTTGCGGCGCTTAACCGCACCAATATCAACCCGCAGATTTTGACAATCAAAGCCGCTATGTCGGGCGATATTAACGATGTTTATCATGCCGCTTTGCTTGACCCTCATACAAGTGCAGAGCTTAGCATTGACGACACGATTGCTATGTGCGATGAGCTTTATGCGGCGCACAAGCGTGACGGGTATTTATAAAAAGCAGTGTATATCACAGATAAAATCTACTGCTTTGACTCGCCCAAATATGCTCATGCGTTTTTATTGCCGCAGGAAAATATTTTAATAGATTGCGGTCTTCCTTGGGAGGGCAAAGGAATAGTTAAAGAAATGCAAAAGCTCAGTTATGACCCGACGTGTCTTGAACATATCGTTCTTACACATGCAGACATTGACCACTGTGGAGGCTTAAAGAAAATAACATCGTCTTGCCCGAACGCCACTTTGTGGCTTGGGCAAGACGATGTTCAGTACTTACTTCATGCAGGCTTTCGCCGCGGTTTGAAAGGCGTAATTTTAGATTTTTTCGGGCCGAAACTTCCGAAAAGCTATCGTGTTCTGGAAAGTTGGACACACTCTGATGTTCAGGCGATACATACTACCGGGCATAGCGAGGGGCACTTTGCGTTCAAATATGACGGTTGCCTTTTTATCGGAGATATTTACAAAAACAATAATGGCAAGTTAACCTCTGCGAAGAAAAACGCGGACAACAATGTGCTTGCGAAAACGCGGGAATACATCAAGTCTATTGACTGCGATTGTGTAATCCCCTCCCATGGCGAAGTCATGGGAGTTCCATGGTGAAATCATGGGAGTTCCATGGTGAAATCATGGGAGTTTCATGGTGAAATCATGGGAGTTTCATGGCGAACATATAAAAAATGACATATTTTATCAGAACCCTTGGCTGTAAGGTAAATCAATACGAAGCTTCCGCAATCGGCTCTAAGCTTGAAGCGGCGGGGTTTGTTCACTCTGCTGATGCTAATTCTGCTGACATTTGCATTGTGAATACCTGCGCCGTTACGGCAAAGGCAGAGCAGAAATGTCGGCAGGCTTTGCACAAAATCCGCCGTGAAAATCCGAATTGCTTTATAATTTTGACAGGCTGTATGGCAAAGCTTCACAGTTCGGTTGACGGTGCGGACATTGTTACTGCTGACAAACAGGGGATTGCGGCTGTTGTTTGCGAACATTTTGGAGTGTTGCCGCCGAAAATCGGCAACTTTTTTGCCGAAAACGCATATGACGGACGAAGTAAGGCTTATGTGAAAATCCAAGATGGCTGCGACCGATTTTGCACATACTGCATAATTCCTTACACTCGCGGGGCGCCGAAGAGCAAGCCGCTTGACGAGATTGCGCTTGAATGCAAAGTTCTCGCTACAAAGGGCTATGACGAGGTTGTGCTGTGCGGGATTAACATGTGCCTTTACGGAGTTGACACGGGTCACGACCTCTCTGATGCTCTTGCCGCTGTGGCAGAGATTGACGGTATTGAACGGATTGTGCTAAGCTCGCTAGAGCCGGACTTGCTTACCATCGAACTTTTGGACAAAATCACTTCTGTGAAAAAACTCGTGCCGCAGTTCCATATCTCTCTTCAAAGCGGAAGCAACAGCGTTTTAGAGCGCATGGGGCGCGGTTATACCGCCGAAGAGTATTTTGAGATAATCAAATATCTGCGCAAGAAATACTCTGCTCCGATTATCACAACCGATGTCATCACAGGCTTTGTCGGCGAAATTGCCGCGGAGCGGCAAGAGTCGGAAGAGTTCATTGAAAGCATTGGTTTCGAGCATGTTCACCGCTTCCCATACTCCGTTCGGCCGGGAACGCGGGCGGCAGAAATGATAGAAGAAAACAAAAAAACAGAACGCTAACGCGTTCTGTTTTTTTGTACTATCTTTACTGCTCCTAAAGCGTCTGCGGAATAGTAATCCGCGCCGATTGCCATTGCATAGCTTTCTGTCAGGACTGCTCCGCCGACCATTATTTTCACGTTCGGGCACTCTTTTCGCAATAGCCGTATCGTTTTTTCCATATTCGAAACAGTGGTTGTCATGAGAGCGGAAAGCCCGCAAAGCTTGCAGTTATGCTTCTTCACTGTATCTGCTACGAGTTCGGGCTCGACATCTCTGCCGAGGTCAATAACTGAAAATCCGTAGCTTTCAAGCAGCATTTTCACTATGTTCTTTCCGATATCGTGGATGTCGCCTTTTACGGTGGCAAGAACGATTTTTTCTATCTCGTCCGCTTGTGTTTTGGTATTTGGCATAGCCTTTTTTATCACGCCGCTCGCCGCTGTAGCAGCATCAGCAGAGGACAGCAATGACGGCAGGTAGAGCTTTTTCTGTTCGAACAGCTCGCCAACCCGAGAAAGAGCGGGAACTACTCCATCATTTATAAGTGTCAGAGGCGACTCTCCAGCGGAAATAAGAGAGTTCGCTATTTTGATACTGCTTGTTTTAAGCCCCGAAACAATCGCGTTTTTGAGTGCTTCTAATGAAATTTCCGTCGAAGCGACTTGCTTAGTTCTGCTTTTATCAGATGCATTGAACGAACTTATAAAGCTCTCAAAATTCTCGTCAAATCCGCTTAGGGCATTGCTTGACAGAAACGTTTCTGAAATAGCGGGGCTTTCGGGATTAACAATTGCCGCGCAAAGCCCATTTTGAAGAGCCATTGTCAAAAATGAGCTTGTCAAAATCTCGCGGTTCGGCAGTCCGAAGCTGATGTTGCTCACGCCGAGGATGGTCGGATATGGGCTGTTTTCCACCGCTTCAAGCGTGATTTTCGCGCTGTTCGGGTCGGTGGAAATCGCAAGAGTGAGCATATCGGCAACTATGCTTCCCGTCATAATGTCGTGTTCTTCGGCGGATTTTTCTATAGCGTTCGCCGCTTCGATTCTTTCGTTGGGCGTGCTCGGAATTCCGCTCTCATCAAGAGCGAGCGCAACGATAGCCGCTCCGTATTTTTTCGCGAGAGGCATGAAATCTTTAATGCTTTCGGGTTTCGCGTTAATCGAATTCAGCAGAGGTCGGCCGTTATACGCACGCAGAGCTCGCTCTGCTGCTGCGGGATTGCTGGTGTCAATGCACAACGGAGTGTCGGTAATCGACTGGATTTCTGTTATCGCTCTTTCAAGAACCTCTGCCTCGCCTATGTCGGGTAGCCCTGCATTTATGTCGAGAATGTCCGCGCCTGCCGCTATTTGCGATAGGGCGAGCTTTTGGATATAAGCAAAATCCGCAGTTCTATATGCCTCTTTCAGTGCGAGTTTACCTGTCGGGTTAAGCCGCTCGCCCACTATCACGGGTTTTTTGCCTTTTCCAACAACAACAGATTTGCCATATGACGTGATGACTACGTCGTCCGATTGCTCTGGTGCAGGAGTAATCGGAACATCGTTGCATGCTTCTACCATTGCTTTTATATGTTCGGGAGTCGTTCCGCAGCAGCCTCCGAGAATTTGCGCAATCGGGGCGCCTACCGTCATCTGTTGTCCGAATTCTTCTGAAGTTGTCGGGAAAATAGTCTTTCCGTTTTCTGCAAACGGCACGCCCGCATTGGGAGAGAGTGCTATCGGAATGCTGACGTATTTGCGGATTTTTTCTATCTCTGCCACTATATCAGGCAGGTCTTCTGCACCTCTGCCGCAGTTGAAACCTGTTGCCGATGCGCCTAGGGATTGAGCTAAAAGCAAAGCCTCTAAGATTCCGCCTCCTGTAAAAAGACTGGAATTATCGGTCAGCGTAAAAGTGACAACAAACGGGAGGCAACTGTGCTCTTTCACCGCAATCATTGCGGCTTTCGCCTCGTATAAATCGCTGAAAGTTTCGAGAGCAATAAGGTCACACTTACCTGATTTTTCTGCTATTTGAATTGGCTTGGCAAACAGCTTGACCGCTTCATCGAACGGCAAATCTCCCATCGGAGCAAGCAGTTGTCCCGTGGGGCCCAAGTCAAAGGCGACAAGTCCTTGCCCTGCCTCATTCACAGCCTCGGCGGCGATGTCAATCCCTGCTGTTATGGTTTTCTCGTCAAGTGCTACTCCGCCGAAAGTGTTCGTCAAAGCTATTGTCGAGCCCGCGGCGAGATATTCGCTGTGGACAGATTTTATTGCCTGCGGATTTATCAAATTCCAGCTTTCGGGGGTTTCACCCACCGCGAGGCCGCGCGACTGTAACAAAGCCCCCATACTTCCGTCAAAGTACAGGCGCTTTTTGCTACCCAGTGCAGTGATAAATTCGTTTTTCATCTTGCAATCTCTGAAAGATTTTCAAATATAGCTCTCGCTATGTCGGGCTTATTCATTGTATAAATATGAAAACTTCGCTGTCCGCGAGCAATCATATCTACGATTTGCTCGCATGCGTATATTATTCCTGCCTGCTTCATAGCGGCGGGATTGTCCGCAAAATTTTCTACGATATGTACGAATCTTTTCGGAAGTTTTGTGCCCGAAAGCTCTACAATTCGCTTAATCTGAACGGCGTTTGTGACGGGCATGACTCCTGCGATTATTGGGATATTTATATCCACGCTTCGAGCTTGCTCGATAAAACGGAAAAATATATCGTTGTCGAAAAACATCTGCGTCATCAAAAATTCACAGCCTGCGTCTTGCTTTAATCTAAGTCCGCCAAGGTCGGATTTCAGCGAACTGCTCTCGGGGTGCATCTCGGGATAGCACGCTCCTCCGACGCAAAACTCACCGAAAGATTTCACGAGCGATGTAAGGTCGCTTGCGTGTGAAAATTGCTCTGCCGCTCTCTCTGACTCAGGCGGAATGTCGCCGCGTAAGGAAAGGATGTTTTTTATTCCTGCAGACTGAAGTTCCGCAAGCGTTGATTTTATGCCTGATTTCGTCGCTGACACGCAGGTTAAATGCGACAGGCATGGAACTCCCGCGGCCTGCACCGCCCTTGCAACTTCAAGACTGCCGCCGCTGTTTCCGCCGCCTGCTCCGTAGGTGACAGATATAAAAGTTGGCTTAAGCTCTGCTGTTTCTTTAGCAATATTAAGCGAATTTGCAAAATCTCCTCCCGCCTTTGGCGGGAAGAGTTCGAGTGAAATTGATATTCTGTTTTGCTTTAATATATCGCAAATACGCATGATTTTTTGTTATCTTCCTCTTGTTCCGATGTACACAGCGGGGTTTAATTGCCGTCCGTTAAAAATAATCTCGAAATGAAGATGATTTCCTGTAGAACGGCCTGTGCTTCCGATTCCGCCGATTATATCCCCCTGATTTACAGTCTGTCCAACACTTACATGAAGTTTAGAATGGTGCGCATAAAGCGTTCTAAAACCGTTGCCGTGGTCGATAATTACGGTATTGCCATAGTCGTAATACCAACCGGAAATCACAACTGTGCCGGAGGCAGCCGCGTGCGTTGGGGTACCATAAGGCATGCCTGTAATGTCCTGCGCGACATGTCCGCTACGGGAGCCTTGACTTGTATATCCGCCTTCGCAAGGCCAAATAAATGTTCCTCTGTCAGATGACGGGGCGACGCCGGTCGCCTTTTCAGCGAGTTCTTCCGGCGACATAGTTCCCACAATCTTGTTCTCGTCAACAGGAACTTTAAGCGTTACAATATTAAGTATTCTTCTGTCAGTCACTTGTCCGTTGATTTTATCGACATCGGCAGTAAGCTTATTTACTCCAATTTCGCCTGCACGAGTGATTTTCACCGTTCCTTCAAGCAACGAGTTGTCCTCTGTGGTATTCACATTGAATTGAATGTCTTCGTTATAAACCTCACGATGAGTGGTTTTTACATCCAAATACAGAACTTGATTTGACAGCGACAAAGTTTGTTCGGGATATATGGTCGAGTGCTCGTTCAAGCCGAGGTTAGCGGCAAAAAGCGCTTCTTTTGAAATTCCCGCAGTTTCTGCGACTTTGTCTATAGTATCGCCGCTTGCGACTTTATAAATCTTGTCCTGCTGTTTTTCCGCACGAATTATCGAGCGCATTACGTTGTCAGAAACTATTCCCGATTTCACGTAAAGTCCTTCAATTCTTTCGACATTCGCTATAAACGATACCTCAACAGAGGGGTCGTTCGGCACTGAAAACTTTTTCGTTATCGCGTCAAGCTCTTGGTCAAGTGTTTCTTTCTTCGGCGTCGCTTTTATAAATACTCCGTCTATGTACAGACCGCATGCCTCTTCAATCTCAATATTTGTACTTTTTATGAGCTCGTCTGTGAGTTCCACCGTATCAAGAATATCGCCCCGCATGGTTCTGACAAGCCTAAAACTGGGAGTAAGTTCAACTTTTTGACCTGTTTCAACAACTCTCTGCAAGAGCATAGTGTTCGCTGATTGAAAGACTTTTTCGTCCTTCACTATACCAACGAATTTGTCATCGCATGTTATTTCAACGGCATACGTTGTTGTAGCTGTTGAAATAATGACGAAAATCATACAAGCAACGGCCGCGATAGGTACAACGTGGTTTAGCAAAGTGAAAAGAGGCTTTGGATTTTTGCGAATGACGGCTGCGCTTTCTGTGAATACAGCCGTGAATTTGCGGAAACCTTTCGCGTTTTTTATGGTTCTTCCCACGAAAGCAAAGCATTTTATAAGAAGCACAATCGGAGTAACCACGACATTTTCTACTAACAAAGCGAAGCGAACAACGACGTTGCACCAGTACATTACTGATGGGTAAAGCCTTTTCAAGCATTCGAAAAAGACTTTTTTGGCTACATAGGCGATGCCAACGAACACGAGCAATATTTGGCGGCCGAAATTAAAGAATTTCCAAAGCAGACCGTCAACAATTTTTTTATAAAAATTCAAAATGGGGGCTGTGTCGAACTCAAGCCCCGTACGTTTCTTTTTACTCATAATGTATCTATTAACCCGAATTTTCAAATCAAGCAAAAATATAAATAGTATTGCTATTATACCACAAAAGCTTACCAAAGTCAAATTAAGAGCGAGTTTTGAAATTTCCGCTTGACAATGATTAGGTTATAGTGTATAATGAATTGTGGTTTTTTAAGTGTTTTTTTAAGTGTATAGTTTGGTTTAATTGAACCAATTTTACTTGAAGACTTGGAGTTAGCTCGTAATCACGCAAACTATTTGCGGAACTCAACTCCAATTAAAACAATGTGGGATTAGCTCGTAAGCTGAGCCATCCCCAATTTAAACGACAATGGGGGATTAGCTCAGCTGGGAGAGCGCTTGTCTGGCAGACAAGAGGTCGTCGGTTCGATCCCGATATTCTCCACCACCCAAATGTCAAGCACAGACAAAAAATATTTTTCATACAAAAAGAGAACTGCTTTTGCAGTTCTCTTTTTTAATTGAATTCTCAAGCAAACCCCGCAACAGCGGGACTTTTGCTTTATTTGAGTTGTACGCAACTTCATATAGAGTAAAATCTCGTGGTTATTAAAGTCACCTTCCGCTGGGACTTTCCCCATACTCCTCTTTCCACAACCGATTAAAATTCCGCACGCTTCCAAACCCCGCAGCCAAAGCTATCTCGGCAATAGAGGTGCTTTTTTTGTGCAAAAGTTTTTTTGCATAGTCTAATCTATAGCTGTTTACGAGTTGCCGAAAATTTACATGGAATATTTGATGCTGACAACGAGATAGATAGTTTTTGTCGTATCCAAGTTCGCGTGCAGCACTCTCCATTGTAATGTTTTCACGAAAATTTTCCGACACATATCTCAAAGTTTTATGTGCAATTGTCGCCCCACCTTTTTTTTGCGTAACCAGCTCTGCACACTTTAAATACTCTGCGCATGCGGCATAAAGCCACGCTTTCAATGCAAAATTATCCGGGGTTTCCGCAATGAATAGCTGTGACTTTAAAAGTTCTAGAATACGTGTGTCACAGGTGAAAACAGGCGATACGGCAGACTTTTCACCCACAAACTCTGCGAATTCAAGAACATAATCGGCAGAGAACACGCCAATCCAAACTTTGTTCGGCTTACGCGTGACAAAACTGTGAATTTGGTCAGGAAGCAACAAAGCGAGTGTTCCGGCAGCCCAAACGGCGTAAACGCCGTCGATAGTGACATCAAGTGTGCCGCTTTCAACATAAATCATCTCAAAATTCTTGTGAAAATGCGGCATAAAGTTGCAATTATTGTATATCCGAGGAACGTAATTATAAACCGAATTTTCGTATTGATAATAAACATCTTGCATAAAAGCCTCGTGAAAAAGATACTTTCTGTCTATAATGATACACAATTTTTCTTTATTTGTCAAGCAACATCTGATATAATTAAATTACAATAATATAGAAGAGTCTTTCTCAAAGCAACAATAAACCAATTTTTTATATTGTTCTTTATATGTGAGAGTCCCTGTATCACCAACATTTACAAAGTCATAAAACATGCTGTTGTTTTTGCCAACTAAAAAATGTTTTGTCAAGCGACCGGAAATCTTGAAAGTAACGAAATAGTTTATGTGAGTATTACCATTAGTTTTTTTGCCTTCATAAGGTTGCTCTCTTTTCCTTACAACCTTAACATGCACAACCTGCTCCGGAATCTTTTTAACTCGTATTTGGTGTTTGGTGCGTATAGCGAATAATATAAAAAGAACAACTAACCAAGGGGTAAAATACATAATTGGTGTCATCGCACCAGAAGATTCAATATTACTCGGCTTTAATATTTCGCCTCCATACTGAGGGTCTTTTTCAAAGCTTATTAAACGTCTATTAGCTCGAAAGTTTTTGTCCCCATCGTTACTTTCTATTTCTTTGTAGGTGAGTTTTCCCGTTTCGCCTTTTTGTATAGCGTTGTATATGCGGGTTGCATTGCTACTCACAACAAGTTCTTTTTTCGAACCATCGGAAAGCCTGAACTCAACAACATAGGTTTTCATTCTTACGCCGGGTTTACCGCCACTTATCGTTCTTCTCCCAATAACTTCAACTTGCTCAACCTGTTCAGGTATGTTTTCATATCGCAGCATATCATCAATCGGCAACACAGCGAACACAATAAGAAGCATGGAAACAATTAATAAGAGTATCATGACGACTATATTCGCTTTCAAAGATGTTTCTTTGCCAATCATCTTTACCTTTGAAGCCTGTACTTTCACCTTCATATATCCTCCTCCCTCAAAAAACGGTATAGCACAAAATCCGCCGAATTTCCAAAAATTTTTCTTTTTCAGTAGGTGATGAAAATAGGAATGCGGCATAAAGATACTTTCTGTCTACAATAATACACAATTTTTCTTTATTTGTCAAGCAGCATCTGATATAATTTAATCATAATAAATAATTTCGAGGTTTAATCATGTCAAAAAAAAGAATAATTTCTCTTGTGCTGGCATTTTTGCTTGCTTTCGCCGTGCCTTCGGCTTTCTCTAGCGTAGCTTCCGAGCGTCAAAACGGTGTTTGGGCGGAATATTTCAGCGACGAGGAATTCAAAATTCTTCGTACAAGCCGCAAAGAACCCACCATAGATGACACATTTTCTGAGGAACATATATCCGCGCGATTTACCGGCTATGTATACGCGCCAACAGCCGGAGCGTATACAATATATATCGATACGGATGATGGAGCAAAACTGTTTATCGACGGCGATTTAGTCATTGCGGACAACGGACCGCACTTTTCAAAAGAGCAGGGAGTTGTCTTGAATTTTGCGGCAAACAGTTATCACGAGTTTAGACTGGATTATTATAATGGGCTTTTGAGCGGAACTTGCAAACTTTTATGGACACGTCCCGGAGGATCGAAAACAATTATTCCCGCAGGAAATCTCTTCATGCCGGACACTGACATCGGCGAAGAAAATATAATGACTATTGACCCGTCAAAAGTTATCGGAACATCTAACACACTTTTCGGTGCGTGTATGGAAGATGTGAATCACGAGATTTACGGCGGAATTTACTCGCAGATGATTTATGGCGAAAGCTTTGCAGAACCTGCGCAGACAGCTTCTCCCGCAGGATTTACTATTGCGGGCGGTAATTGGAAAACAGAGCCGATTGGCGGCGGAAAAAATCAGCTTTCCGTTAGTCGTGCGGACGGCGGTCCAAAACTAACTTTTGATAATGTAAACTGCGAAGACGGCGAAGTATCGGTTGACATTAAGCAAAACGACCCGGGACCGGCCGGATTTATTCTGAAGACATCTGAATCAAAGCCCGGGGCGGACAACTTTAACGGCTATGAAATCGGGCTGTCTGATAACATTCTGCGCCTCGGACGGCACCAGTACGACTATTTAAATATTGGTAATTATCCCTGTTCTGCGCCTAAAAATGCATGGAACAATCTGCGCGTTATAATAAGCGGAAGCACGTTTACGGTTTTTGTCAACAATGTGTTAATCACAACATATACCGACGAAAACCCCGGTCCCCTCGCCAACGGCGTTGTTGGTCTGCGGTCTTGGGATGCTGATGCAAGCTTTAGAAATCTTATCGTGTCAACAAACGAAATAATCATTCCTGAATTCGACCCTTTGGCGGCAACAAGTAACATGTGGCTGTCGGTTAAACGCGGCGAAGCCGTCGGTCGCTCTTCATTGACTTACGACGCTCCGTATAAAGGTACACAGAGCCAGCGGGTTACTTTTACATCAGGCGTCGGCGCGATAGGAATCAACAATATGTTTCTTAATCGCAAAGGGATGAATTTTGAAAGCGGAAAGGAATACGAGGGATATTTCTATGCTCGTTCGCAAACCCCTGTAACGGTCTATGCTCTGTTCGAATCAGCAGATGGCAGTACAAAATATGCTGAAAAATCGATTACTGTAAGCGGTAACAACTTTGAAAAGTATAGTCTGGACGGCTTAATTCCAAACGATAAAGATGCGGCAGGGAGGTTCACTCTTGAACTCAGAAGCGCAGGAACGGTAGATTTTGGCTATGTTTTCTTACAGCTGGGTGCATGGGGGCGATACAAAGACCTTCCTGTTAGAAAAGACGTTGTCGAGGCGATGATAGAACAGAAAGTCACTGTTTTACGATACGGCGGCTGTATGGCACAGCTTGGCGACAATATTTCCGACGACTATTCAACGAACGCATATCGATGGAAGAATATGCTTGGCGACCCTGAAACACGCCCGTCATACAATGGTTGGTGGTTTGACCATTCTTCAAACGGCTTTGGAATTGTCGATTTTCTAAATCTTTGCGAGGCTATGGAAATTGCCGCGGTTCCCGACTTCAATCTTGGCGAATCTGCCCAGAGTATTTCAGATTTTATCGACTTTGCAATGGGAACCGATACAGACAACGTGTGGGTGAAAAAGCGCATTGAAATGGGGCACCCTGCTCCATATAAGCTAGAATATCTCGAGTATGGAAACGAAAATCGCATAGATGCGGCATTTGCGACACGTTTTAATGCCATGGCAAATGCCGTTTGGGCAAAAGCACCGAACATTACACTGATTGCGGGTGATTTTGATTATAAAGATATGATTTTGGATCCCTATAAATTCACCGGTGCGGCGACAGGAATTACAACTCTTGCAGGGCACAAGTCTATAATTGATAACGCAAGCGCAAAAGGCAAACGAGTATGGTTTGACATCCACTTTTGGACAGATGATGCCAACAATCCACTGGAGTTTTACACATCAGGTATCAGTTTGTACAAAGCGCTTAAATTAATCTGCCCAACCGGGGACTTTGCTTTGCCTGTGTTTGAACTCAATTCATCGTTACATAATACAAGCCGCGCACTTGGAAATGCTGTTGCAATCACAACAATGGCACAGCATAGCGATATTTTCCCGATTATATGCTCGGCAAACGCACTTCAAGTTGACGGGCATAACGACAACGGATGGGATCAGGGGCTTGTGTTTATGAACAATGATACCGCATGGTTGGAACCTCCCGCATATGTAACACAGATGGCAAATTCTATAGAGTTTTCCGACATAATACCTGCAAAGCTTAATAAGGTTGTTGATGGAATCGATTTTTACAATGCGGTAAAAAGCGCTGACGGAAAGTCGATTGCGGTTAGCATGGTTAACAGTTCTGACACTGCAAACACGATTACGCTTAATCTGAAAAACTTTACCGGAAACGCAAATAATGTTACCATTACCAGCCTTTCGAGCGACGCTCTTTCTGACGTTAACGGGCCAGAGGGAAGCATTCGCCCACAAACAATCGAAACACAAAACGCTGTTGTTGATGGTAAAGTCGAAATCAGTGTACCGAAATATTCCTATGTAGTTGTAAATATCGTTGCACTTTCTGACCCACCGCCGCCAAGCTGGATTTACGGCGACCTTGATGACGACAAACAAGTTACAGCGATTGATGCGCTAATTGCACTTAAAATCGCAGTAGAAATACAAATCCCGACCCCGGACCAAATAGATGCCGCGACAAATGGCAAGGGCGAATATGTGACTATTGAGGACGTTCTAAAGCTGCTTGAATTTTTGACAGAAGGCTGATAAGTGTTATGCACACAGGCACAATCTTCGACATAAAAGAGTTCGCAATATATGACGGCCCCGGCGTTCGCCAAACAGTGTTTTTTAAGGGCTGTTCTTTGCGTTGCAACTGGTGCCACAATCCCGAGGGACTAAGCGCAAAACCACAGCTTTGGGTTGGCGCAAACGGAAATCGCAAAATAATCGGGAGGCAAGTTGCAGCACAAGAGCTTGCGGACGAGCTTTTGCAAAATGCTGATTATTACGCTGCTCTGGGCGGAGGAGTCACTTTTTCGGGCGGCGAACCTCTTATGCAATTGGATTTTCTGCTGGAATTGCTGGATTTATTGCCTAACGTCCACATCGCGATTGAAACAAGTGGCTTTTGCGAGCATGAGATATTCAAGCAAGTCATTTCGAAAATTGATTTCGTTATGATGGACATAAAGCATATGGACAGCGAAAAACACAAGTTCCACACGGGCGCCTGTAATGAGGGGATTTTGCAAAATGCTGCATGGTTGGCGGGTTCGGGCACGCCATGTGTCTTTCGTGTTCCGTTGATTCCCAATGTAAACGACAGCGATGAAAACTTGATTGCAACTGCAGAATTCCTTGGCAATAACGGCGCAAAGCAAGTTGAGCTATTGCCGTATCACAAAACTGCCGGAGCGAAATATTCACCGCTAGGCGAAGAATACAAGCCGTCTTTTGACCCTGAAAAAGTGCCAAACATCAATGCAAAACCATTCGAGCAATGCAATATAGAGGTATCTGTATTATGACCGACCGTATCAAAACTCTTCGTAAATTCTTTATCAATGACAAAGCTCACCACTCACTCCGCTTTGACGGTGCGGGCGAAGATTTCACCTGCAAAATGTCAGAGCAAAACATGTCAGACATCGAACGCTCGGTCGAGCGTTTGCGGTTTATGCTAAGCCAAGAAACCCCTGTGATTTTCCCGAACGAGCGGATTGCACTTACTCGAACAGCACGAAATGTTCCACCGATGTTTCTTCCGAAAGAAGAAGCGGAAATCCGCAAGCATTCTCACATTTCAATCAAAGAGGTAAGCAATATCTGTGCGGATTACTCCGCCTTGCTTGCTGTTGGTTTTGCCGCAAAACGGGAAGAGATTCGCGGAATTATTGCCGCGGCTCCCGAAAAGGCAGAGTATCTTTTGAAGACAATTGAGGTGATGGACATTATAAGCGCATTTGCCGAAAGGTATAGACTTGAAGCTTTGAAAGCAGGGAATACGATTGTTGCAGAAAACTTTGCGGTAATCCCTGAAGAACCTCCGAAAAACTTCTTGCAAGCGTTACAATTTTTACGTCTTATTCATTTTGCAATGTGGATTTCTGGTAACTATCACAATACTTTGGGGCGGTTTGACCAATACATGTTGCCGTTTTTCAATGTAAACGATGAAAACAGCTTGGAACTTGCGGAAGAGTTTTTCCTTGCCTGTAATCGTGACAGCGACCTTTATCAGGGCATTCAGATGGGCGACAACGGGCAATCGTTGATGCTTGGCGGGCTTAATCCTGACGGCACCGACAGCTGGAATGCTTTGTCTGATATCTGCCTTGAGGCAAGCCGAGAACTTAATCTTATTGACCCGAAAATCAATGTCCGTGTTCACGAAAGTACTCCTTTGTCAGTTTATGAAAAAGGAACTGAACTTACACGGCTTGGGCTTGGCTTCCCACAGTATTCCAACGATGATGTGGTCATTCCTGCACTCATAAAATGGGGTTATAGCTCCGCCGATGCTCATAATTATACTGTTGCCGCTTGTTGGGAGTTTATTATGCAGGGATGTGCGATGGACATTCCGAATATTGACGGAATGTCGTTTGCTCATGCTGTACAAAAGTCTTGTTCGAATCTTACCGCCTTTGATAACTTTGACGAGCTTTTTGAAGATGTTAAACGCAACATAAAGCAAAGTGTTGACAGCATTTTGGCGACTTTTTCATGTCCGCATTATATCTACCCATCGCCCCTAATAAGTCTTATGACGGAGGGAGCGATTGAGAGTGCAAAGGACGTTTCACTGGGCTCGAAATACAACAACTTCGGCATTCATGGCACTGGGATTTCTACTGCCGCAGACAGTTTAGCAGCAGTGAAAAAGCACGTTTTTGACGGCAACACAATCTCTGCCGAAAAGCTTATATCTGCGCTTAACAGAAATTTCGAAGGCGATGATGAACTTTTACATACACTTAGATTTGAATCTCCGAAAATGGGTAACAATGATTACTATGTTGACGAAATCGCTTGTCGCTTGCTTGAGGCATTTGCCGATATGTTAGAAGGTCGCAGAAATGTTCGCGGCGGGATTTTCCGTCCGGGCACAGGTTCTGCAATGTTTTACATCTGGCATGGTGAAAACCTGCCCGCGACGGCAGACGGCCGCAAAGACTTTGAGCCGCTTTCGGCGAACTATTCGCCAAGTCTTGTAAACGGCTGTAAAGGTCCAGTATCAATTATCAAGTCGTTCACAACGCCCAATTTAGAGCGTGTTTGCAATGGCGGGCCGCTTACGTTAGAGCTTCATGACAGCATGTTCAAAACGCCGGATGCGGTTAAGAAAACTGCAATGCTCGTCAAGTCGTATTTCAACCTCGGCGGACATCAATTACAGCTTAATGCGATAAATCGCGAAAAGCTACTTGATGCGCAGAAAAACCCTGAAAACTATCGCGGACTTATTGTCCGCGTTTGGGGCTGGAGCGGTTATTTTGCAGAGCTTGACAAAGAGTATCAAGAGCATATTATCAAGCGCGCGGAGTATGTGGTGTAGCAGTTTTATCTTCGAAAACAAGCACCTTCTCCATGAGTGCACACACATACTACTGACTTTAATGTTTGGTTAACTTTTCTCTTGATTTGTGATATAATTTCCCCCATAATGATTTGCCTTTCATTTTTTATGAGGCAAATTTTAGTGTTTAAACTAAAAAAACATCCTACTCTTATAAAAGTAGGATGTTTGCTTTAAGTTCACTTCGCCTTAACCATCATTCTGCTTGCTATGAACGCTGAAAGCGGTACTGCCAAGAAAATTCCTATACATCCCGACAAACCTGAGATAAGTTCTCCGCCTACCGAAGCGAATGAGAATACCTCGGTCAGCGACACGTCATAGGTATACAGCGTCACAAGATAGGTCAAATATCCTCCTACAAACGCTAAAATCAGAGTGTTGCTCATCGTGCCCATCGCGTCGCGTCCGATGTTCATACCGCTTTTCATCAGTTCTTTTCGCGATATTGCCGGAGTTTTCTGCACTATCTCATGCAGAGCGGACGTAATCGATATCGCTGTATCTATTATCGCTCCCATTGAAGATATCAGAA
>JGI994J12354_10002071_pt1 | contig 19973 bp, 18 predicted proteins | sample IntmicLarv3ML3BL_FD_12354 | JGI IMG/M metagenome (IMG submission 12354)
TGATCGACTCGAGACCGGAGCAGCCGTAGAACGCATTGTTTCCGATGGATGTCACGGAATCCGGGATGGTGATCGACTCGAGACCGGAGCAGCCGTAGAACGCATAGTTTCCGATGGATGTCACGGAATCCGGGATGGTGATCGACTCGAGACCGGAGCAGCCGTAGAACGCATAGTTTCCGATGGATGTCACTCCACCGGGCACAGGGTAGTATACCCCTGTCTTTCCGGCGGGGTATATTAGAAGTGTTTTTTTGTTTTTGCTGAAGAGCACGCCGCCTTCCGAAGAGTAATTGAGGCTACCTGAACCTGTATTTATTGACGTGAGTCCGGTGCATCCGCTGAACGCACCGTCTCCGATGGATGTCACGGAATCCGGGATGATTATCGTTGTCAATCCGGTGCATCCGCTGAACGCACCGTCTCCGATGGATGTCACGTAATCCGGGATGATTATCGTTGTCAATCCTGTGCAGTTAAAGAACGTATAGCTTCCGATGGATATCACGCTGTCTGCGATCGTCACTTCGATACCTGCAGCGTTGTTCCTGCTGATGTACCATGGGGTGTACATTGCTGTCATGTCGTGATTGACACCGGAGCCTGTAGTACCGCCGGTCAGTGTGACTTTCGATATTTTGGTGCAGTTATAGAACGCACTGCCTCCGATGGTCGCATCGATGGGCATTGTGATCTCCGTCAATCCGGTGCAGTCGAAGAACGTATACCATCCTATGGATGTCACGCTGTCTGCGATCGTCACTGCGATGCCTGCGGTGTTATCCTTGCTGCTGTACCACGGGGTGTATGTTGCTGTTCCGTAGTCGTAATCGACACCGGCGCCTGTAGTACCGCCGGTCAGTGTGACTTTCGATATTTTGGTGCAACCGGTGAATGCACCGCTTTCTATGGTCGCGTCAATAGGCATTGTGATTGACGTGAGTCCGGTACAGTAGTAGAACGCATAGTTTCCGATGGATGTCACGGTGTTCGGAATGGTTACCGCCGTGAGACCGGTACGGTTTTGGAACGCATAGTTTCCGATGGATGTCACGGTGTAGATAACACCGCCGACCTGGACGGTCTTCGGAATTATCAGAGCGCCTGTTCCGCTTACAACACCTGTTATCATCATCGTGTTGGCTGCGCTGTCAGGTATCCAGGACAATACGTAACCTTCGGGAACGCTGATCTCATTCACTTTGACGGCACTGATGGTGATATTATCAGTTATCATGCTTCCGTACACTGTATATACGCCGTTGTTCGGTGCCAGTTCCTTTGTCGCTGTCGTTCCGATCATCACGGTCACCTTCAGCGGATATCCTTCCCCGTCAACTCTGAACGTATAATCAATACCGTGTGCCGCTGCGCCAGACCTTCCGGTGCCGGGGATCACGCCGTGTGCGTCGCTTACCTCAGCATCTGAATTGATGTCCGGTGTCACATCATAGGTCTCCGGTACGAAGACCACGGTAACGGTGCCTCCTTCGGTCATGGTGTTGTTATCAGCATTTCCGTTGACCGTACATGACACATAGTGTGCTCCGGGGGTTGCCCTGATATACACTTCCGTGCCGTTGATCTGTACCTTTTTGCCCAACAGGGTCACAAGGGATGTTGTATCTGGTCCGTATTCCACTGTCCCTTCGCCGATGATCACGAACGTTATCTCGAAACCTGTGGTCGGGGTCTTTTCTGTTACGGTTATATCCACTGTGCTGTTGGTTCCGAAGGTCACCTCATGTGTATCCCCGTCCGTCCCCGGAGCTACACTGGCGCCCGCGGTCGTAGTGGATACGGTAGCAACTACCATGCCGTCATTTACGATGATCCTTATCATCACCTTGTCTGCTGTGACTTCATATGCGGTCACGCTTACCGCTCCGGAATACCTGATGATCTTGGTTGCGGACGGGAATGCACTGGTACCTAAGTACGTCATGTCTTCGGGCAAAGCTGCCGCTTTCAGTGCACTGCAGTCGTAGAACGCATAGTTTCTGATGGATGTCACGGAATTCGGTATGGTTATCGTTGTCAATCCGGTGCAGCCGTAGAACGCACAGTCTCCGATGGATGTCACGGAATCTGGTATAATGATCGACGTGAGTCCGGTACAATAGGAGAACGCATAGTTTCCGATGGATGTCACTCCGGCGGGCACGGTGTATCCTCCTGTCCTCCCGACGGGATAGACTAGAAGTGTCTTTCCGTCTTTACTGAAAAGCACTCCGTCTACTGAGGAGTATTTGGAGTTCTCTGCTCCCACGTCCATCGCCATCAGTCCGGTGCAGCCTTGGAACACAAGGTTACCGAATGATGTCACGGAATTCGGTATGGTTATTGATATCAGTCCGGTGCAGCCATGGAACGCTTCGTTTCCGATGGATGTCACGGAATCCGGGATAATGATCGACGTGAGTCCAGTGCAGTTTAGGAACGCATTGTTTCCAATGGATGTCACGGAATCCGGGATAATGATCGACGTGAGTCCAGTGCAGCCATGGAACGCACTGTCTCCGATGGATGTCACGGAATCCGGGATAATGATCGACGTGAGTCCAGTGCAGCCGCCGAACGTAGAGCTTCCGATGTATGTCATGGAATCCGGGATAATGATCGACGTGAGTCCGGTGCATTCTATGAACACACTCATTCCGAAGGATGTCACGGAATCCGGGATAGTGATCGATGTCAGTCCGCAGCGGTAGAACGCATAGTTTCCGAAGGATGTCACGGAATCCGGGATGGTGATCGCCGTCAGTTTGGTGCAGAATTGGAACATATGGCCACTGATGGATGTCATGGAATCCGGGATGGTGATCGACGTCAGTCCGCTGCAGCCGTAGAACGCATATTCATCGATGGATGCCACGAAATCCGGGATGGTGATCGCCGTCAGTCCGCTGCAGCTTTGGAACGCACTGTTTCCGATGGATGTCACGGAATCTGCGATAGTGATCGACATCAGTTTGGTGCAGCTCTGGAACGTATAGTCTCCTATGGATGTCACTCCGTCTGCGATCGTCACTGCGATGCCTGCGGTGTTGTTCCTGCTGCTGAACCACGGGGTGTATGTTGCTGTCACACCGTCATAATTAACACCGACGCCTGTAGTACCGCCGGTCAGTGTGACGTTCGATATATTTGCGCAGCTTTGGAACGCATCCATTCTTATGGTCGCGTCAATAGGCATTGTCAGTGTCGTCAGTCCGGTGCATCCGCTGAACGCAAAGCCCCTGATGGATTCCACAGAGTCCGGGATGGTTATCGTTATGAGTCCGGAGCAGTTGAGGAACGCATCGTTCCCGATGAATGTCACGGGGAGGCCGCCCAACGTATCAGGTATGACCACATCCGTATCTGTTCCTGTATAACCTGTGAGGACCGCATACTCAGATGGGGACGAACCTTCTACTGTGTACGTAAAGTCCCCTTCCGACTCTGTGGCCGCCATGTTCTCATTGTCATCCGTCATCGGAATGAGTACGAGCGAACATGCTGCGACCGCAATGACCGCGAACATGAACAATACTCCATTCCTGCTTCTGCTGTTTTTCTGCACCATATCAATTACGCTCCGGAAACGCTGCTTCAGGACATTCGTCCTATTTCTGAAGGAAACAATCAGATTGTAAGTAAATAAAGACGTATGTGCTTTTGATGTGTCTGACACAGGACTTTTGTTTGAAATGAAAGGGAATGTCCATTCCCTCGCATTCATCTCTGACCTGTGGGTCAAATTCTGGAAGCTGATGGTTTTACCAAATTCTTTGATTTTGACATTTACTTTCGCGGAATATATTCTGATAATGTTTAGCTGCGCCGCTGTGAGCAACGGTCATTAAGATAGCTTCGGCAGTGAGTGTTCACGATGTCAGTTGATAAGAGAAATTGATGTCATAAGGAACCAAGAATTAATACTTCGAGTCCTTTAAGAGTGATGTCAGGAGAGGGAGGGCGGCCGACGGTAGGTTAAGTCCAGCTGAGGAAGATCCCTCCTCCATAGGGCAGATGGGTCGGGAAATCCGGCTCGGCGAGAGTCGAGGCAAGGGCCCAGAAACGACACAGCTCCGGTAAACAGGATGATCCGCAAGGCGGTGACATTCCCGGAGAAATGGTGAAACGGCGACTCCCCATCGGAGCAAGCCCATACAGCCGGGGTGATTGCCCAAGGACCGGCGGGTAGGGTGCATTAGTTGAATGCCGCCTGAAACAGAAGGGGGTCTACTACCCTCACCTGATACTTTCTTTCAAACAGATTATCTACTTCTGTTACATTTCGGAGGTATGCTTTCGCAATACAAGGCCGTCTGTTTTGATATGGACGGTACTCTCATGAACACTGATGTCGATTACTCCGCAATGGCCGATCTCGTCTTCGATGAGATGGTAAAGGCAGGAATTCCGGAAAGTGCGATCGATCGCTCCGGTGGTTCAAAGTTCAATCTGGATTCCGGCGTGAAGTATCTTGTTGAAGCAGGCAGAGCGAACGAACTGCATGAGATAGAGAAACGTATCGCATCAAGAGCAAGGGACATCGAACTGGAGAATTCAGACCTTGCAAGGCCTTTTCCCGGCGCTTTGCGGTTACTTACTGAGCTGAGGAAGAAGGGATTCAGGACCGGTGTCCTGACGAGAGGATGCAGAGAATATGCTGCCAAGATCCTAACACAGAACAACGTCATGGAATTGCTTGATGGGCTGGTCTGCAGAGACGATTTTTCGGAAGCTGATGCGAAGCCGTCCCCTGTGGCGATGCAGAACATGGCTAAAGCATTAGGATGCAATGTGAATGAGATCATTTACATAGGAGACCATGGAATGGATTACAAATGTGCCAAGACCGCAGGTGCAGGATTCATCGGAGTGTTAAGCGGTGCTTATGCAAAAGAAGATTGGAAAAAAGCGGGAGAGGCGGAGATCGTGAACACGATCGCCGACCTCTTTGAAATGTTATAAAAAGGTTTACTGGTAGGTTCCGTCTTCACGGGACTCTTCCTTCTCTTCTTCCATCTCATCAAAGTGGAATCTCTTTGCATTCCCTTTGAATGAAGAATCTTCGGGAAGGAGTCCTTTGATGCCCTGGAGCATCGTGCTTGCGAATCCCATGAGTTCCTTGCCCATCTTGATACCGAACCTTGTGCTTCCGCATACCAGGTGTCCCGGATTCATGATGTCATTGGGGTCCATTGCCGCTTTGAGTGCACGCATGTATGCGACCGTCTCTTTACAGTGCAGTGTATCCAAGTTTGATGCAAAGAACACACCCAGTCCGAGTGAACGTCCGCCGTATTCTGCTGCACGGTCTCCCATGTAGAAGTTGAACGCGAATCCGGTCATTCCCAGAAGACTTTCGCCGTCCATGAAGTAGTAAGGCATGAACATTGCCGTGCTGCGGTCTGATATCATACCGATGACACCGCCCTTGTCCATCTTCATCTTCTTGAATCCTTCATAACATTCGTCAACGAACGCAGACCAGTTCTCATTCGTCACCACAACTTCTGCAGGGATGGATCCGGTGCCTACGTTGCGTGATCTGAACTCATAACAGCGTTCTTCCCACTCGTGCTCTGCGATGTGTGAATCCACCTTTACACCACCGTGTTTCGCAACTATCTCGTCAACGGTCTTCTCTTCCAGGTCCATGAACGCATCGTCACCCTGGAGGGTCACGAGGAACAGGTTCTTGACGTCAGGCGCGTGAACACCTGCAAGCCTCTGGTTCTCAAAGTGCATGTAATCCGACCAGGCTATGTGCAGCGGTTTGAGACTGGGGTGGCGTACGATGTCGTTTATCGGTGCTCCCATTTCCCTCAGCGTCTTGAAGTCGTATGCCAAAGGTCTGATCTTTCCGAGCGGGTGTACCCTCAGCGTGATCGTCCCGATGACACCGAGCGTCCCCTCTGCTCCCGTGAACAGCTGGGCGAGACTGTAGCCTGACATGTTGTCAGCTATTGAATCATAACCTGCCTTGACTATGGATCCGTCGGCTGTGACGACCTCTAAGCTCAGGATGTTCTGCTTTGCCGGTCCGTATTTATAACCGCCTATGCCTATGCCGCCTGTGGATGCCCATCCTCCTACGGTCGCTGCCGGGAAGCTTGACGGGTATGACGGAACGATGAGACCTTTCTTCTCGCACTCGTCGATCAATTTCTTCCATGTGCAGCCCGCCTGTACCTTCGCGGTCAGGTTGACCTCATCGATCTCTACGATCTTATCCATCTTTGCGGAAATGTCCAACAGGATACCTGCTGCGGTCGGCATGGAACCTCCGAGACCCCATGTGGATGCACCTCTCGGTGTTATCGCCGCACCTTCTTTGACGGCGATCTTGACTATCTGTGATAACTCCTCAAGCGTGCTGGGCCTTACGATCACATCAGGAACGTTCTTGAACGCCAATCCTGCTTCCTTCGGAAGAGGTGCAAGATCGTGGCTGTAGAGCATCCTGTCCATCTCGCTCTCGGAGACGTTGTCCTTGCCTACCACTGCGCTGAGTTCTACTGCGAGTTTGCTGCCTGAGGAAAGTTTTACCTTCTTTTCCGCTTTCACCTTAGGTTCTTTCACCTTGGGTTCTTTGGTCTTCTTCTCTTTGGGGGTCTTCACCGGCTTGACCTTAGGTTCTTTGACTTTCTTCTCTTTGGGGGCCTTTACCGGCTTGACCTTGGGTTCTTTGACCTTCTTTTCCTTTACCGGCTTCGGTTCCTTGACTTTCTTCTCTTTGGGGGTCTTCACCGGCTTGACCTTAGGTTCTTTGACTTTCTTTTCCTTAGGCGGCTTCGGTTCTTTCACTTTCTTAACCTTAACTTTCTCTTCGCTTGTCATTTGTGATTGCCCTCCACCTTAACTGGTGTCGACCGTGTTTTATTGAACTGGAATAAGATAGGTTATATTATAAGTCTTTTGATAAAGGAACCGTCTGCGTATTCGCACGCTCACTGCGATCTGCGGTCAGTGAACCCGTAAGACGTTCACTTTCTATCAATCGGATCCTGCTTTTCTCATCCGACCGCAAAAGATGCGTATCGCATCTGCAGTCTGAGCATCCGAATCCTTTCACTGCCGGGATCATTCCCGCTTCCTCTGCTTTCCTCCGGAGTCCGCATTCGTCGTACGACGGGGATTCGAACGCTTCAATACTGTCAGCGGCAACAGTGATATGGTCGATGTGCCAGTGTATCTTCTTATCTTTGGAGAGATGCCGTGATATCCTTTGATCGAGACCGTTCATTGCGCTTCCTATGTAACATAGGTCTCCATGAAAACGGATGGTGCCGAGCGCACCTACGGTCATTTCCTTCGGATCATCGAAATGAATGAACAGGACGTACGTTCCGTATCTCATTTTCTTGCTCGGTCGGCATCTTCCACTTCGGATACCGACATGATCCGGATGATCATGCTGCTGTCGCTTATCTTGGATTCCGATATCCTTGCGATCTCACCGAGTCTGCGGCCGTAGACGATAATGTTGCTTATATCTTCCAAATGCTCTTTCATCGGTATCTTCACCCTCAGCCCGTCCAGATGAAGGACTATGGGTGCAGGACGCAGACTTTCTTTAATGGGCTCATACTCCTCCAGGAGTTTCTTCACTTCCGCAGGGTTGACGAATAAAGGATCTTCGTCGAGCATCATCTTCTTTTCCGCCAGGACGTCGTTCATCTTGTCTGCGATCTCTTCGAGTTTCTTACGGTCTTCGGCGACACGCATCCTTTCCGCCCTTCTCCCCACTCCGGGAATGATCGCTTCACAGCTTTCGTCCATTCCGTCGGGCATAGGGCCTGTCACCAATATCACCGGAATACTTACTTTTTCGATCAGATGTCTCTTTGCTTCGATGCACGATTTGAAATTCCCCATGACGAATATCGCTGCATCATATTCTTCTATGATCCCTATCTCTTTTGCAGAGATCTGAGAGGTTGCTTTGCCGCGCCCCCTTGCCAATCCCATCACGACTGTAATGGAACCATATTGTCTGAGCTGTTCCGCTATGTCGCATATCGGATGCGGCATATGATGTCTTCCCAGTGTAGGGCCTATCACAGCTATTTCCGTGCCTGCCAACGGCACAGGCTTCACGATCCCTCCTATCTCTTTGCATAATGCTTCCACCATCTTCCGGTCCTCACCGGGGACGGTCATCGTGACCGTAAGCATCTGCGCACTCCTTGTCTGCTGGATGACCGCACCGCCGACATCTTCTATCAATTCGAAAAGTTCATTGGAACGGTAGACGCCGCCGTCGTACATCAGGACCTCGAACATCATCCCACCATCCTTGCATGAACGGATTCTGCTTCCTTTCTCAGTTCTGCGGTGACGATCTCCTCTGTTGCCATTATCGTTACCACGTTCCCTGTGATGAATGTATGTCTTGCTTTGATCCCTTCCGGCATCGCTCTCCACACCGCACCGATCACTTCTTTCAGGACCTCCTCGCTTGATGATATCTCTATCTCGGATATCCTGTCCGGATCTGCTCCGTATATCGATATGTCGAACCTTGTGCTCTGTGTCACGTTCGCACGTCCGTAGATATCCCAAAGCTGTCTGAGTATCTCAGGTGCATATCTTTCATCGGATATCGTTATGTGAACGTCCTCTCCTTCCGAACGGATGCTTGCCGCGTCCTTTACCTTAAGGCTTTCGGGCTTATTCCTGAGCTTTACGGAAAAGATGAACAATGGTGTTTCAGGCTTCAGGATCAGTAATACGTTATCCATCATCACTGCCTTTCCGATGTCGCCCATCACCACATCGAACAACTGGCGGTATGCCGCACCTCCGTATTCGTCCATCCCTTCTACCGTAATGTCCATTATATGTCACCTAAGAATCCTGAGCACAACAACGCTCCGCCGACCGCCCCTATATACTGGGAGTTCGGCGGAACTATCGGTTTCGATCCCAACACTTCCCCGACGGCCTTCACAAGCCCGGATATCAATGATGTTCCTCCCACCTGGATGATCGGGTGTCTTACATCAATTTCCTGAAGCTGCTGCTCATATACCTGTTCAGCAACTGAGTGACAAGCGGCGGCGGCAACATCTTCGAATGTTTTCCCTTCGCCTAATGTTGTAACGAGATCTTGGATACCGAACACAGAACAGTAAGAATTCATCTTGGCATTCCTCCAATCCCCTATATCCGCCAATGCCCCTAGTTCCGTAACTTCGATCTTCATCCTTTTAGATACCATCTCAAGGAACCTTCCCGATGCTCCTGCACATATTCCGCCCATTGTGAAATTGTCCGGAACTCCGTCACGTACGGTTATGGCCTTGTTGTCCATCCCTCCGATGTCGATTATCGTAGCTTCGCCCCTTTGGTGATCTGCCAGCCAGACTGCTCCCTTGGAATTCACTGTCAGTTCCTCTTGCACAAGTTTCGCGTTGAAGTGTTTACCTAACGTGAAGCGTCCGTATCCCGTCGTTCCCATCGCTTCCACTTGGTCGTATGAGATACCTGCTTCTTTCAATGCGTTCTCCAAGACCAGTTCCGCAGATTTGATGACATCTCCGGAAGGTGTCCAATCCTTCCCGGCGATCTTGTTGTCTATCATCACCAGCGCTTTTGTTGTACTTGATCCTGAATCGATACCGACTGTTATCCCGGTCTGCCTTTCCCTTGCCAGCAGTTCTTTCCTTGAGACCACGGTAACGAGGGCTTCCATCCTTGTCAGCAGCTGTGCTGCCTTCAATCGTTCCGTGAACGAGTACGTGACAACCGGAAGGTTAGTGTTCTCCTGAACGAACCTTCTCAGTTCGTTCCTTACGAGTGCTCCTTCAGCACATCTGAAACAGGTTGATATGAACACCGCATCCGCGTCGTACATATCATCCGCAAGTTGTACAGCACGTGCGATCATCAGCTTCAGCTGAGGGGAACGGGGGTTAAATCCGAATCTCTCCACGGCCTTGTCTATGTCTGCTGCTGAAACGTCGGGATAGACCATCTTTGCTCCCACGCTCCTGGCTGCTTTTTCGATCTCGTATTGTACCGCACTGTATTCGGTACCGCATGATATCTGCGCGATCTTGATCATTTCAGTGCCTCCAGGAATTCCTTCATCTTCGTTACCAGCGCCTTCGCATCCTCTTCGTCATTCGGATAGCTTACGTTCAGTAACGGTATGTTACGTCTTTTCAGAAGGTATCGGACCATTATGTTCGTGCGTTCGCATCCTACACATCCGAAACTGAACGGTGCATCCTCCATTATCACTGCTGCTTCCGCATTATCGATCATCGGACCCCATACCGCCAGTCTTCCTCTGACCCCGGACGGCACTTCGATCCCGGCGTATTTCAGTCCTTTCATGACGTCATCCAGTGACACGTTCATGGGCGGCATGTCTATCTCGAGATTGTCTACCTTCTCCTGGATCGCTGCCATCGTACTGAGCGGCTCGTGTCCGAACCTTTCCACCAGATCGAATAGTATCAGACTATTCGGCGGATCTATGAAAACCTTCATTCGTATACCTCACATATCTTCTTGAATTCGTTTATCGGAAGTTTTCCCTTCTTCGCTCTCTCTTCTGTCCTTTCTCCCTTTTTAGAGCTGTCCAGCGCAGCCTGTATCTTACTCAACTCTGACCATTCTTGTTCTATCTGTGCGAATCCCGGCCTTGTGCCGTGATGTGCCCTGCATCTTCTCGGATCGCCTACAGGGTACGCACGCACTTTCGAAAATATCGCGTTGGGTTCTATCTCCCTTATCTTTTGAAGTACCTCACGTACGTCTTTCCTGGGCCCTTCCATCACTGAACCGTAACATGATTCCTTTACGGTAACGTCCTTTCCGAACGAGTGGATGGTCCTGGCTATCTGGTCTGGCGTTATGTCCGATCTGGGGGATATGACAATTATCCTGGTCTCCCTTTCTTCGCTCATAGTTCCTTCTCCGTGATGTATATCCTGCTTCCCTCTTTCAGACCTTCCATCATCTTCTTCAGATCACCTTCGAACTTTCCCATGATGTTCGTTCCGTACGGTTCTTCACCGGTGGGTCCGAACTCCTTGCTGTTCTCTAACCGTATGCCAATGAGCCCACGCTGCGGCCTTGCCTGGTTGGTCAGTCCTATGTCTCCTTTCCTGCAGTTCTTGAACTCGTCCCCGGGATACAATGATTTTCCTCTTTGCGTATCGCCGTCGAAGGTTATCAAAGGCATCCCTTTGAAAGTGAAATGTACTGTCAGGTCTCCGATCGGTTTATGATCGAGTCCGGTTACTTTTTCGAAATAGATACAATCCTTCGGGGCTTTCTTACGATCAAGTGATATCTTATGAACACCGTCCTTCGGAATACCGAACGTTTCCGCTTCCCCTTTCTCAAGGACGTTCATCGTCCACTCGGGTTCCTGCATAACGATCATGGAACCGTCCGATTTGTCGCCCGTTCTGATCTGTCTTATCCCTGCATCTCTCAGAAACTTTTCTCCGGCCGCCTGGGTCATGCCTATGGAGAGTATCCTTTTCGGTATTGTTTCCACGGTCACGATGTCTCCTGAGGATACCGCGTCCACAAGGTGCATTCCTTGGATGATGCTGCCTGCGAGATTATGCTGCGGTATTGTCTGTCGTTTGATGCGGTATGTGTATATTTTCCCGGCACCCTCACCTTTGCACCTGACAGTGACCGCCCCTCTTGATCTCACGGCTGATTCTTCAGTTTCCATATCAACATCCGTGTTATCCGCAAAAACAGCAAAACTTCCTGTACCGTCGTTCACGTTCATGAAGCCGTTACGTGATGCCACCAACACGTGTTCGGATGACATCGGTGAATTCTTGTTCAGTTCGATCTTCACGTGACTGCTTATCTCCATCCCGTCCTCCAGCCTGAAATCCATGTCGGAGGTGGTAACAACATTTTCTGTACTTTGTTCAGAAACTACGGGAGAGATGCTTAGGATGTTGTCGCCTTCCCTCATCGAATCGATTATGTGCCTGCCTTTCGTTATTCTTCCTATCCTTCCGGCACCCGCTCCGTAAGATGCTTTGTGATCCTCCTTCGCGATCATCATGTATGTCGTATCGTTATCGAATCCTCCCAATGAGAAGAAGCAGTCATACCGTTTGTACATTCTAGACGTACGGTCTCCTTTTATCCTCGTCGGGAACGAACCGAATGCCACCAGATTGTGGGTTATCCACCTTAACGTCGAACCCTTCACACCGTCCGCGGAGTTCCTCCAGATCTCTGCGTCACCGCTGTCATCAAGCTTTATCGACATCGTTCCTTTGTCAGTGACTATGTCAAAGCTGTTGGATGCTTTCTTCGTCCTTTCGGTTGACAGCAGAATGGAGACGGCTGCGCCTTTGGCGTACGGTTCGTTGACCAACGCATCCTTCAGGACCGCGCCGCCCTTCAGTTCCTTTTCCGAGCTGTTGACCTTTACCTTCATTTCACTCCCTCGGAAGCATTGACCTTACTTTCGAAACGATCTCGTCCAATTTTTCCTGCGATGTGGAGACACCGCGGACGACCCCGTTGACTATCTCTTTGATCTCACCGATCGATGCGATCTTGTCCTCCGGCGGCATCACAACCCTTGTTTTTATTCCGATGGTCGCAAAGTCCTCGAAATCTACGGGAGCCTGTGACACTATCACCGCCGGAATATTGACGTTCCTGAGTATCAAACGTGCTTTGTAGATTATGTGATTCCTTACGTTACCCAAATGTATCAAGGCAACTTTGAACTGCTGTATCCTCTCCACCTCGATCGGATCGAGACCGAAACATGATACCGTCATATCCGGCGAATCGGCAGGAACTCCCGAACCTGCGTTCACTACGAGGACCGAAGTATCGATGCCTTCTTCTCTCAATGCGTATGTGATCTCGCACACCGGTTTAGTGATGTGTCTGCGTCCGGGACCCATCGCGATCGCTACCACATCTTTTCCAGATTCTGATATTGTTGCGCGTTGTGCCAGAGCACCTCCTGCTCCGAGTCCCATCGACTCACGGCATTCCACGAAACTGAGATACCGGCCGATGCGCTGTTTCATTTTTCGCCCTCTGTGATCGCCTTCACTATCTCTTCGGGTTTGCCCATTATCTTGACCTTGCCGCCTTCCATCAGCACAGCACGGTCACAGCAGTTGGTAATGAAATCCATGTCGTGACTTACGACAATGAACGTTGAGCCGAACTCGTCCCTTGCTCTGAGCACTGCTTTCGCAACTGCGACCTTTGTGATCGGATCCATTGTTCCCGTCGGCTCATCGAGGATGATTATCCTGGGCTCTTTTATCAGCACCTGTGCGAATGCGATCCTCTGACATTCTCCTACGCTCAGCGAATCCGGATAGGTGTACAGGATGTTCTCAACTTCCTTCTCGGAGAATCCTACGCTCATTAGAACCTGGATTGCCTTGATCTTCGCAAGTTCTGCGGGCATTTTCATTCCGATGCAGGTGGTCAGGTTCTGAAGGATGGTATCGAAAGGATACAATGTGTATTCCTGATGCAGGAATCCGATATACGGTGTGGCCCTTCCCTTTCCCATGAATCCTGATTCGGACATGTTGACGAACTCGTCACCGATCTTGATGGTCACTGAACCGCCGGTACAGGGGGACATGCCTGCGATCATTCTTGATGTCGTTGTCTTGCCTGCGCCGCTGAGTCCCGCAAGTGCGAACACTTCTCTTTCCTTTATTTCGAACGAGACGCCATCGACAGCTTTTACGACACCTCTTACGACAGAGAAGAAATGTTTCTCTGCATTCTCTAACTTTATTATCGTGTCACCTATGTCCACGGACTCCTCTTTGTCGAAGCGGTATTCTTCCATGAACTTCTTCGTGACCGCCTTCGGCTTATCGTGCATTACCACTTCGCCTTCGTTAAGCCATATGGCATCGTCCGCCATGCTGTCCACGGCCTCCGGCCAGTGGGATGCGAATATCATGCATATCTTCTTGTCATTGACCAATTTCACGAGAGACTTGTGTACCTGATCCGCGGTCTTCGGATCCAGTGTTCCTGTTGGTTCATCTGCAAGGAAGAACAATGGTTCCTTTGCCAACTGTCTTGCAAGGACCACTCTCTGTTTCTCTCCTCCGGACAGGTCCCTTGCGATGTGGGTCGTGCGGTGTGTCATGTTCACGAACTCCAACAGTTCTATGGCGCGGGTCACCTTCTGGCCTTCCGGCATCTTGTCGCCGAGCGCTTCGAATATATTCTCTATGACGGTCTTATCACCAAAAAGTGCGAATGTGCGCTGCAACATGATCGCAATACGTTCCTTTACCGCCTGTCTCAACGGATCCCTTTCCGGCAGCGACCAGAAATCAACTTCTTTCAGAACGGACGCTGCATTACACTTACTGCACGGTTCGCCATCGAAAGGAAGATCGAGGTGTCCGCATTTCGTGCATTGATTGACGCGGTATATCACCTTCCCTTTCGTGGGTGCGTATTCCGCGCTTCCGCGGACCATGTGGATCAGAACACTCTTTCCGGCAGCGCTTTTTCCAATCAATCCCAGCTTTCCGCCGGTGGTCAATTTCGCACTGACATCTTTCAGAACGGTCCTGTTCCCGAACTTTTTCGATACATTGTCAATTATTAACAGATCGACCGTCTTATTAACCATACACAGTGTAACGAGCCGAGATTATTTAACATCATACGAATCCAATGCTTCAAATAACACCTGAAAATGGAGAAAATCAACAATGTTATGAATTTTTATGCCGGTGAACGTTTATAGTTCTTAACGCACATTAAAATGTTACCACCCAGCGTCGAAAAATGGAGTTCATTTCCCTGCTCTTCTGTATGGACAAATCTTTTATCGGGCTAACGTATCCCATGGACAGGTGGTTGAATGGCATCCATGATCAGTGAGTCGGATATTATGCTTCAGGAGAATCTGAAAAAGATCAAACACGTTATCATCGTTCTGAGCGGAAAGGGCGGCGTGGGTAAGAGCACCGTATCGGTGAATCTCGCAACTGCGTTCGCTCTCAAAGGGTTCAAGACAGGGATCATGGACATCGACATCCACGGACCCAATATCCCTAAGATGCTGGGCGTAGAGAGCGAACAGATCCTTGTAGATGGTAAAAGACTCATTCCGGTGACCGCACCTAACAACGTGAAGGTTATGTCAATGGCGTTCCTGCTTCCTGATAAGGATGTCCCGATAGCATGGAGAGGTCCCGTAAAGATGGGTGCGATAAGACAGTTCCTGGAAGAAGTGAACTGGGGGAACTTAGATTATCTGGTCGTGGATATGCCGCCCGGAACGGGTGATGAAGCACTATCAATAATCCAACTCATCCCGAAAGCCGACGGTATGGTCATCGTTACGACGCCGCAGGATGTTGCGTTACTTGACAGCCGTAAATCATTGGTGTTCGCAGCACAGGCAAAGATGCCTATAATCGGTATCGTTGAGAACATGAGCGGTTTCATCTGCCCACACTGCAACGAAGTGACGAACATATTCGGATCCGGCGGCGGAGAGAGCACAGCGAAGGAAATGGAAGTACAGTTCCTGGGAAGGGTCCCATTAGAGGCCGGTGTTGTACAAAGCGGTGACTCAGGAATGCCGATCGTGGCCGGATCACCCGATTCAGCAACAGCAAAAGCGCTGTCGGACATAGCTGAAAAGGTCATCAGGACGGTCAAGAAATGAAGGTCGGTGTGCTGACCGAAGGCGATTCGCTGGATTCGTTCATTGCAGACGATTTCGGTCATGCCGCATTCTTTCTGATCGTAGACACAGATACGCTGGACCACATTGCAGTGAAGAACGAATTCGCGAACGCTGTTGAAGGCGCCGGAATGAAGGTCGCTGACGCTATCATCGGTTTGGGAGTGGATGCGGTCATAACCGGCGGGATCGGTCCGCACGGTTACGATAAACTCACCGGTGCAGGCATAAAGGTATCATTCGACGAGGACGGAACGGCGGAAGAAGGTATCGCGAACTTCAAACGCAGAATGGCGAACAGATCAAACTGATCTCCTGTTGCCCCATATGATCTTGTGCAGTTGCGGTAATACCCTTACATCGAGTCTGCGTTCAACGATCTCGTCCGCCAGCGGCCCGATGTCCATTCCGCCCACAGGTGAGATTATGATGTTGCAGTCAACACCTTTCTCAATTATCGATACCGCATATTCCAGATCGTTTCTGTTCTCGACCACGAACTTCAGTTGGTCCTTCGGTCTCAGGATTGAAAGGTTACGCATGTCCATCCGGTCCTCCATTCCGGACGACGGGCATTTGATGTCCATGCTTATTATCAGCTTAGGATCCTTAGGTACCTTTGATAATGAAACGGAACCGTTCGTTTCCAGAACGATCGTCTTTCCTCTTTTCAGGAGCTCTTCCATCAACGGATAGACGTCATCCTGAAGAAGCGGTTCTCCGCCGGTGATGCAGATGTTCTGATCACCATCTGTGAGTTCCAATATCTCGCTCACAGAGGTTTCCGTGCCTTCTTCCTCATTGGAATATGAGGTATCACACCAACTGCAGGAAAGATTGCATCCGGTCAGTCTGATGAAATACGTAAGCGAACCTATCATCAGACCTTCGCCCTGTATTGACCGAAATGATTCACATATTCTCATAGGGCACCTCATCCTTGTATCCCGCATCAGCAAAACCATTCAGCCTCAGAATACAGGAATCGCATCTTCCGCATGCTTTTTCCCGTCCGTTGTAACACGACCATGTAAGTCCGAGAGGAGCTTTCAGTTCTTTTCCGAGCAGCACGATATCCTTCTTGGAAAGGTTCAGGATCGGCGTCTCTATTGCGATCGGTCTGCCTTCTACGCCGGATCTCGTTCCGGCCGCGATCATTTCCCTGAACGCTTTGAAGAACTCGGGTCTGCAGTCGGGATACCCCGAATAATCGACTGAATTTGCGCCTATGTATATTCGTTCCGCATCCGTTGATTCGCATAGTCCCGCTGCTACGCTGAGCATGATGATATTGCGTGCTGGCACATATGTATCAGGTATGTCTGATCCCATTTTCCCTGTTTCGCGGCCCTCGGGAACTTCCATGTCCTTGCGTGTCAGTGCGGAACGGAAGATACTGAGGTCCATATCCATTATAATATGATCTACATTGTAGTGTTTGCACACATTTGAAGCTGATTCCAACTCTTTGGTATGCCTCTGTCCGTATCTGAAACTAAGTGCCGTTACAGTATCGTTCTCTTTGACGGCGACCGCTAACGTGACGGTGGAATCGAGTCCTCCCGATAACAGAACGACGGCGTTCATCTCAGTTCCACCAAAGACCATGCGGTCTGTCCTCTCTCTTCGTCCAATCCTATTGAAACGGAACGGATGTTCTTCGGGAACTCTATCATTTCAGTGATCTGTGCGACCATTTTCTTTGTCATTTCCTCTGCAGTGGTCGTCGGTATATCAAGCATGACAACATCTTCATCGGGGAAAACATAACGTTTACCGCAGGATACTGCTTCGATCTCTTTGCCTTTTTTGGTTATCTTAACGTTCTCGGACAACGCCGGAAGTAACGTTTTATGATCAAGCTCTTCAGCCAATAATCTGAGCGCTTTCTTCAGTACGACGAAATCCATTAACATTCCGGAATCACCGATATCGCCTTCAAGCCTCAGCCTTATGATGTATGAATGTCCGTGAAGCCTGGCGCATTTCTCATGCCCGGGTATGAAGTGGCACGCTGAAAAACGAATTCCTGAGTGAGCACCGTCGATCTCCAATATCATTTACCAACCTCCGAAAGTCTTTTCGCCAGAGCTATTGAGTCCGTATAGTCGATCTTGACCCTGGATGTGTCAACGAACACTTTTTTCATATTTAGAACAGGCGCACCTAATGCTTTTGCACCGCCCAGGAAATGCAGCGCCCTGAACAATAAGTTCCCGGATATTCCGTCCGGTGCTATTATCAGATCCGCGTCGTCAACCGCGTTTTCGATAAGTATCTCAGAACAGTATGCGTTGTATCCCTCTGATGTCAGTTTTTTTACGAGGATATCAGCATCTTTTATTGTCCTGTCGACCTCTTTCGATCTTCCCAGATCGGCGTTCCTTCCGCCGGACATTATTGCGATGCGGGTTCCCATTCCCATCCTTTTCATCAGTTCTATTGAATTCACCGTTAATTCATATTTTTGGTCAACGGTCCACCCTTCATCGATACCGACCGGTGCAATGAACACCAATTTCTTACCAGCGGGTTCTAAAAGTACTGTTCTCTGTATATCCTTCAGCGAAAATTCTCTTTTCAGTATCGGCAGAAGTTCAGAAGAGGACATGTCTCCGCGAACTGCGGCATCTATCTTCCCTGTCCTCAGATCGTGTATGAGCAGTTCAGGATCGTTATAAACTGCCGCACCCGGATATTCCGTGGAATTCTTCATTCCTATGCCTACTTTAGCGTCAGGAACATTTTTCAGAATATCGACCGAATGCATACGTACGTCTATCGTTTCAGAGAATAATTACATTACGGTCATATTGCATCAAAAGAATAATCGCTCCATTCTTTCGATCCGAGAACGATATCCAATTCAGGAGGGGTGAGCATTGGTTTTCTGTACCTTACGGAATCATCCATCGCTATTCTCGGGCAGGCTGTGTTGACATACGCATCAACATCATACGACAGCAGACGGTCAGGAGATATCTCGTCCATCACCACAACGTATGCTTTCTTACCCGCTTCGGTTATCTTCCTCACGGAATCCTTTGCAACTGAGTCCCTTCTCTGTCCGGTCTTGCTGCATACGATCACCAAGAACCTTTGCGCATCCTTTGCTGACTGAATGGATGCAAATCTTTTTCGCAAGATGCGGTCACGTACGTCGTCGACATTCCTTATTTCCCCTGAGATCGGGTTAAGGATCATCATTTTCTTTTTGACACCGAATGCCGCGGCCAGCGGATGGAAATCCCCTTCACCGATGAAAAGATAGGAATCCGCAGGACCGGCAGAAGAGTGATTGCAACCCAGTATCTGACCGGGATACGCGACCCTGTCATCTCCCTTTGTAACTGTTACGATCATACCTTTGGACTCAAGGAATTCTTTCATCTTTGGGATAAGATGGACATACTGAATGGTCGCAAGCAATCCTACGGTTCCGAAAAGTTCTTTGTCGAGGTCTTCCGGAATAATAATTTCAATATCTGCTCTTGCTTCTATGTACAACACATTCTTTGTGTTCTGGGACGGGATCGAAGAATGACCGAAATGGATCAACGCTTCAGCGTTGTCCATCCTTATGTCACATGCCCCATAACACGGGTCGCCTATGATGGTGACCGAGACATTAAAAGAAGAGATAAGATCGGCTATTTCCATAGCCTTGGATCTGAGGCCTTCCGGAAGCTGAACTGCCACATGGGAAAAGTCATTGGAACGGATCCAATCTATGACTTCATTCAGCCTAAGGTCGAACATCTTATGAGACGAGTTCCGTACCCTTTTCCACGTCTATGTAGCACGGGGTGGGGAACTTCATCGATGCTTTCCATAATGCTTCTTTGGCGAGGACGAACGCTGCAGGCGTGCATCCGATGGATAACACGATCTGGTTGTGCTCTAACCTTGCTGCAGTTCCGACATTCTTTCCGAATGCTGACCTCATTCCTGAGGACACACGGTCTGCACCTGCGCCTGTTGCGAGTTTGTTCTCCCTCAGCACGATGTGAGGATATACACGAACTCTTAAGTGGTAGTTAGCGACACCTGCTTTCTTGCTCATCACTTTGTTAGCGGCGATACGTCCTGCTTCAAGTGCTGTGTGTCTTATCTGAACGCGGTTCTCTACTTTGAGGTTGAGAACTACCGGGAAGTCCTCTTTGAGGTTTCCCATATCGAACTGGCTGATCCTGCTGTTAGGCACACCGCCCATGTATTTTCTGCGGGTATATGCCTGACCCTTGACCTGTCTGTACATCACTGCGGGCTTCCTTGCCAT
>JGI994J12354_10002072_pt1 | contig 19969 bp, 22 predicted proteins | sample IntmicLarv3ML3BL_FD_12354 | JGI IMG/M metagenome (IMG submission 12354)
CACTCAATTAATTTAGACTAACAAAATTTTGAAGTAGAGTCAAGGATTTATGTGTAGTTGTCATCCTTGTGTAATATTAGCTGGAAAAAAATAGTGAAAACCAATATATTCTACAAATTTTGATGGAATTATAGGCTATTTTGCGTTTTATCTCTGTAAATAAATGAGAATCCATTACCTATAAATCAAGCGCAATAAAATGGAAAAACAGTTTACATAATATTGTTTTTTTACACCTTTCCCAGAATCTCTGACAGAGCATCATTCATGTCATACATTCCGGGTGATTTTATAGCAGCCATGAAACGTGCGGCAGTAACGGCACCGTTTGCAAATACCTCTCTCGAATGTGCGGTGTGTTTAAACTCAATTACTTCATCAGGTCCGCAGAATATAACTTCATGTTCGCCGACGATTGTTCCGCCGCGAACAGCAGAAATGCCGATTTCATTCATTTCGCGCGGTTTTCTAACACTCTTGCGTTCATAGATATATTCGGGCTCATATGACAGTCCCGATCTTGCTGCGTCAGCAAGCATTATAGCGGTTCCGCTGGGTGCGTCGACTTTCATCTTGTGGTGGCGCTCAACAATCTCGATATCAAATCCATTTCCAAGGACAGCGGCGGCTTTTTGAACAAGATTTGTAAGCAGGTTAATCCCCAAAGACATGTTGCCGGACCTGAAAACACGCACTTTTTCAGATGCCTGACGGATTTGATCAAGCTGCTCCGCCGTGTAGCCTGTGGTGCAGAAAATCACCGCCAAGTCACGTGCTTCCGCATAGGAAAGCAGTTTACTTAAAAAAGACGGATTAGAAAAATCTATAATAACATCTGCTGAACCTGAAAACTCCATAGGATCAGAATAAACGGGATAGTCACACTTTTTTTCTGTGTATGAGTCAAAACCGGCAACAACATCCATGTCGGCGGCATCTGCGCACATACGGCTCACTACCTGTCCCATCCGCCCGTTGCATCCGGAAATTATTATCTTTGGCATAATCTATTCCTTTCTTTATCTTAGTGAATATTAGCCGAAGGGCGCACCCAAAAGGATGCGCCCTCTCAGGACTTTTCTTATTTGATTTCAATGCCTACAGCCTGCATGGTGGCTTTTAGCTTGGCAAGAGTGCCTGGTGCCATATCCACAAGAGGCAGACGGAGGTTTCCAACGTCAAGACCCATGAGATTCATTGCTGTCTTGACAGGAATTGGGTTAACTTCAATAAATAAATCATCAAAGAGCTGAGCGTACTTGTAGTAAATCTGGCTGGCTGCGTCAATTTCGCCCTTGAGACAGTGGTCGCACAGCTTTGCAATTACATCAGGAACAACGTTAGATGCCACAGAAATGACACCTTTTGCACCCATTGCCATCATTGGAACAGTGTTATCATCATTTCCGCTCCATACATAGAGGTCATCACCGCAGAGCGCGCGGGTCTTGCAGAAGAGGGAAATGTCTCCCGAAGCTTCTTTTACACCATTAATATTCGGGTGCTGGGAAAGAATCTTATAGGTGTCGGCTGTGATGCCGATACTGGTACGTCCGGGAACATTATAGAGAATCATCGGAACCTTCACACGGTCAGCTACATACGTAAAGTGCTCAACCAGTCCCTTTTGCGATGTCTTATTATAATAAGGAGTAACCATGAGGATTCCGTCAACTCCTGAATCCTCGGCGGCTTTTCCAAGTTCAAGTGCGGTCATGGTGTCGTTACTGCCAACACCTGCAATTGTCTTCATGCGTCCGGCTGTGTGCTTCACACTGTAGTCAACAACCTTTGCATGTTCTTCAATAGTTTGGGTGGGGTTTTCACCAGTTGTGCCGCAAATAATCAGTGCGGCAGTTCCGCCCTCATATTGCATATCAATGAGCTCAGCCATTTTGTCATAGTCCACTTCGTATCCGCGATATGGGGTGACAATAGCTGTACCGGAGCCAACAAAAATGGGAGTCTTCATGAGACTTACCTCCAAAATTATTATGTTTTGGGTATGATATACCCCTCCGCGCAGAGAAGCTCGGCAAGTTCAACCGCTCCGCCGGCAGCGCCGCGCAGTGTGTTGTGGGAGAGGCAGACAAACTTATAGTCATACTGCGTATCTTCCCTGAGGCGGCCAATAGAAATGACCATACCGTTTTCGAGATCTCTATCTAGCTTTGTTTGAGGTCTGTTATCTTCTTCAAAATACTTGAGGAACTGTTTCGGTGCGGTGGGGAGGTTAAGCTCCTGTGCACGCCCTGCATATTCCTTCCAGCATTTAAGTATTTCTTCTTTTGTAGGTTTCTTGTCAAACGACACGAATACAGCAGCCATGTGACCGTTTGACGCAGGTACACGGATGCACTGTGCGGTGATGGAAGGTGAGTTTGCGCTGACAATTTCGCCACCTTCAATATGACCCCAGACCTTCATCGGCTCCTGTTCGGATTTTTCTTCCTCACCGCCAATATAAGGGATGACATTGTCAACCATCTCAGGCCAAGTCTCAAAAGTCTTACCTGCACCGGATATCGCCTGATAAGTGCAGGCGAGAATAGCCTTGAGGCCATATTTGTCCTTTAACGGGTGCAGTGCGGGTACATAGCTTTGGATGGAGCAGTTTGATTTCACAGCTATGAAACCGCGCTCTACACCCAGTCGCTTTCGTTGAGCCTCTATTATCTTTATGTGATCTGCATTCAGCTCCGGAATAACCATTGGCACATCGGAAGTCCAGCGGTGTGCGCTGTTGTTGGAGATAACAGGACATTCACATTTTGCGTATGCCTCCTCCAGAGCTTTGATTTCTTCTTTCTTCATGTCCACTGCGGAGAATACAAAGTCTACTTTTTCCGAAATTGCTTTAATATCAGCCTCGGCATTTTTAACCACGAGCTTTTTTGCGCATTCGGGAAGGGGGGTAGGCATTGCCCAGCGGGTACCAACAGCTTCTTCGTAGGTTTTACCTGCACTGCGGGCGCTTGCCGCAATCACAGTGAGCTCAAACCATGGATGATTTTCCATCAGAGAAACAAAACGCTGCCCGACCATGCCAGTTCCGCCAATGATTCCTACCTTGTACTTTTGCATCAGGACCACCCTTTCACACAACTTAAAATATGATTAATTTATGGCAATTAAAATAAATATGCTTAATAAACTTGAAAAATACCCTCGGATTGTAATATAATAGGCTGGAACTTGTCGCAACAAAGGAGTGTTATGTTTACTTTAATTAATTGTGCTTCTGTAAATAATAACATAGTGGACTGATTCAGTCAACCGCGAGGAAGGATTATCACTGATGAAAAAAACGACCAAAAAGAGGATGATTACCAGCATTTTAGCTATATATATGCTTATTACATATTTACCTTGTTCAGGTTTTGGCTGCTGGTGAAATATATGTTAATAATGTGAGTACTACCTTGGGTATGCCTTTAACAGACGCATATGCTATTGCAGGTGGCGGAACTGTCGATAAGGTGTCTGGCGGAAAAATATATGCCATGACGGGAAGCGGGCTTCAGGAAGTGGGAACAACAACAGCTCCGCCGCCCAGCACCGGAGACGGCACAGTTACTCCGGCTCCAATTGGCGGAACAATCAATCTCCGCACTTCTACGGTTAAAGTCGGACTTTACTATTACTATAGCAGCTCAAGGGACAGTTCTATTGCATCAGCAACACTCTATCTCCAGAACGGATCAGGTTTTAAACTGGGATACTATGATGCTAACAGGAACTTCCACGAAGTCGGCAGCACTGACAATGCCGCGATTACTCTTATTAAAGATACAAACGTTACAACTGCCGGCGGAACTGTTGGCTGCTTTCATATTAAATTAAACGGTACATATAGTGATTTTTACTCGGCAAATTCTGCTGCAGCGGCATACAGTGACGGATTCCCGGCATACTATAACGGAACCTACAATGTGCTGGTTGGTCAGTATCAAAGCAGAAGCGCCGCTGAGAGCGCTCTTGCATCCAGAGGGTTAGCCGGAACAGTGTATACGGCATCAAACCGCTGTGTTGTTGTTACTAAAACAAACTCAACCAAGATTTTATTTGAGTACGACGGCGGGACAACAAGCAGCCTTGCAGTAAGACCGGTTGCTTCATCGGGAAAATCGCTGACAAAACTGGGTAATGATACATTCTATGGTGACTTTGAGTTTAACCGCACTCAGGGGAACAATATGACAATAGTAAACTATGTGAACATAGAGGACTATGTCAAAGGTGTTATACCATATGAAATGAGCAGCTCATGGCCAATTGAGGCATTGAAGGCCCAGGCTCTCTGCGCCAGAACATATGCCCAATCGAACTTTAATACATATAAAAACTACGGATTTGACTTAACGGACGACACATATTCTCAGGTTTACCGCGGCATCACATCCGCGAACACAACCACAAATGCAGCTGTGGATCAAACCGCAGGACAGTATGTCACATATAACGGAGCTTTTTGTTCAACTCTGTACTTCTCTTCTGACGGAGGCGCTACTGAAGACAGTGAGAATGTGTTTACAACCGCATATCCATATCTGAGAGGCATAAAAGACCCATTTGAGGCCAGTGTTGTACCTGCATTTACATATCAGAGCTGGGGCGGCACATACACACCAAAAGAACTTGGGGCATTGCTCACAAGAAACGGTAACTCTATGGGAGAGATTGTAAGCGTGACTCCCTCATATACAAGAATAGGGAATATGGCAAAGATAGTTTATAGAGATGTGAACGGAAAAACTCTTGAAGTAACAAAGAGCAGGTGCTATACTTCTATAGGCTATCAGAGCATTCACTTTACAATTACTAAAAATGCTAATGGTAATTACGTTATTAAAGGCGGCGGCTGGGGTCACAACGTCGGAATGAGCCAATGGGGCGCGTACGCAATGGCAAAATATCATGGTTATTCATATGCGCATATACTTGGCTTCTATTACACAGGTGTGAGAATTTCCACAGGCGTATAAGGAGTTTATGAAAACAAACGATTTTTATTTTGAGCTTCCGGAGGAGCTTATAGCACAGACACCTCTCGAAAGGCGGGATGCTTCGCGCCTTATGTATATTGATAAAAACACAGGAAAAGTAGAGCATAGCTATTTTTACAGCCTTCCCGAATATCTTCGGGAAGGCGATTGCTTGGTATTAAATGACTCCCGTGTCCTGCCGGCAAGGCTTTTTGGCACCAGAACTTCAGGCGGAGGTGTGGAGATTGTTCTTCTACGCGACCTTGGCGAGGGGCAGTGGGAATGCCTAACGAGACCGGGAAAAAAGACGAAACCGGGTACAGAACTGGTTTTTGGAAACGGTGAACTGACCGCGACTGTCACTGACGCAATAGAAGGCGGAAACCGGATTATCAAGTTCCGGTATGAAGGGATATTTCTGGAGGTATTAGAGCGTCTGGGAAAGATGCCTTTGCCGCCGTATATAAAAGAGGAGCTGGAAGACAGCGAACGGTATCAGACAGTTTACGCCAGAGAAATCGGCTCAGCGGCAGCGCCAACAGCAGGGCTTCATTTTACGAAAGAGTTGCTGAAAGAGATTGAAAACCGCGGTATAAAAGTGTGCTATATAACGCTGCATGTTGGTCTTGGTACATTCAGACCGGTGAAGGTTGATAATATAAAAGAGCATGAGATGCACGCGGAGTTTTGCACAATTTCAGCAGAAACAGCAGCCATAGTAACAGAGACAAAGAAAAATGGCGGGAGGGTAATCGCTGTCGGCACAACTTCGTGCAGAACACTTGAGAGCTTTGCCGAGGCAGACGGGACTATCCTCCCCTCAAGCGGCTGGACAGATATTTTTATTTATCCCGGATATACATTTAAATGTATTGACGGCATGATTACGAATTTTCATCTTCCGGAAAGTACACTCATAATGCTTGTATCTGCATTGGCAGGCAGAGAGAATATTCTAAATGCGTATGAGATAGCCATAAAAGAAAAGTACAGATTTTTTTCTTTCGGCGACGTAACGCTGCTTGCTTAAGAGGGGTGATGAAAAATGCCGTTTATATTAAAAACAAATGATAACAATGCAAGAAGAGGAGAGTTTTCCACACCTCACGGAACTGCTCAGACTCCGGTGTTTATGAATGTCGGAACACAGGGGGCAATAAAAGGCGCGTTGTCAGCTGATGACTTGAAAACAGTTGGATGCCAGATTGAACTGTCAAACACCTATCATCTTCATGTACGTCCGGGTGACGGGCTTATTAAGGACATGGGCGGACTCCACAAATTCATGAGATGGGATGGGCCGATGCTGACTGACAGCGGAGGATTTCAGATTTTCTCACTTGCTAAGCTGAGAAAAATAAGCGAAGAAGGCGTGCGGTTTAATTCGCATGTTGACGGGCGCAAGATATTCATGGGGCCGGAAGAGAGCATGAACATCCAGTCAAACCTTGGCTCGGATATTGCCATGGCATTTGACGAATGTATCGAGATTCCGTCCACATATGAATATGTAAAACAAAGCTGTGATAGGACGCACCGGTGGCTTGGCAGGTGCAAGACCGCAATTACGGAATACAACTCTCTGCCGGATGCGGTAAATCCGGGGCAGGTGCTGTTTGGGATAAACCAGGGTGCCACATTTTATGATTTGAGAATAGAGCACATGAAAAAAATCGCAGAGCTTGACCTAGCCGGATATGCTATCGGCGGGCTGGCGGTGGGGGAAACACATCAGGAGATGTACGATACCATCGAGGCTGTTGAAGAACATATGCCGAAGGACAAGCCCCGATATCTAATGGGTGTTGGTACGCCGGGTAATATTATCGAAGCCGTGTCTCGCGGCGTCGACTTTTTTGACTGTGTGATGCCTGCGCGAAACGGAAGGCACGGACACTTGTTTACTTGGAATGGTATTGTGAATATTAAAAATGAAAAATATTCCAGAGACGAATCCCCAATTGATGCTGCTTGCGGGTGCCCAGTGTGCAAGAGCTATTCAAAAGCATATATGAGACACTTGTTCAAAGCCGGCGAAATGCTGGCGATGCGCTTTGCGGTTATGCACAACTTGTTTTTCTATAATGATTTAATGGCAAAAATAAGGGAAGCGATTGAAAAAGGCGGTTTTGACGCATTCAGAGAAACATGGGCGAAAAAACTCGATACAAGGATATAAAATGCTTGCAATTTAAGTGAAATCAATATATACTTTTGTCTGTTAGATTTTTAGGAGGTCATTCTTGATGAATCATAAAACAATTAAGACAATCATTTCTATCGTGGTTATTACCGCACTGCTTTCGCTGACAGGATGTGCACCTGCTGCTGAGGGCGGCGGCGAGCCTAACTCGATGCTGACGATGCTTCCCATGATGGGAATTATGTTTGTAGTTTTCTACTTCTTTATTATCCGTCCGGAGAATAAGAAGAAAAAAGAACAGGCAAAAATGCGCGAAGAACTTGGTGTTGGTGATACTATTACAACCATCGGCGGTATGGTAGGTAAAATTGTTAATATTAAGGACGAACTCATTACTTTTGAAACCGGAGAAGACCGTGTGCGTGTTCAGATCATGAAGTGGGCTATTCAGACCCCCGGTAGGAACAGCACAAACGAATCTAAATAAGCATAGGAATATTTGTCCCCCGCGGGAAATAAGAATTTATTATCTTATTTCCCGCGGGGTTTTTTTGCGTGGAGGAGAAGGAGGAAATTATGGTAAAGAGCGAAACAAAGAAAAAAGAGACGGGAATCATGTTTAACTGTGTGCTGGGTGCGATAGTGGGGATGGCGGCGACATTGTTGCTTTTATACGCATTTTCAATTTTGGTGGCGGAGGGAAAGCTCCCGCGTGAAACTGGGGAGAGTCTGATAATAGTGTCGTGTTTTATTGGGGTACTGCTTGGTTCACAAATAGCAATAAAACGCAGAGGGCGAGGTGCGCTGCCATGTGCTTTTTTGTGTTTTGTTATTTGGATGCTATTGGTGATGTCCTTTGCGATTTTCGGAGAAGGGGATGTTTTTAATCTCATGAAAATGAAGGTCGCAATCGGTGCTTTGGCAGGAAGTTTACTTGGAAGCGCTATTCACGTGAATAGCACTGGACGCAGAAAAAAGGGAAAAAAGAAATAACAATTTTATGTTACCGCATAAAAACAGGATGTTATCACCGTTATTATACAAATAGTAATCATGTAATCGAGTAGACATAATGCAAAATCAAGTGACTACATCTAGTGATAATTGCGCAGAACGATACAAAATATTGTAATAATCATTGAAAAACCAACGAATTGTGCGAAACTCAGTTAACTAAGTTTACATAATAGAGTTAACATAATATATCGTCATAATTCACAAAAATTCACTAATTTCCCCAAAACCCTTGATAACTCACGGAATTTGTACTATATTGTCTCTACTCAGTTGTTATGTAAATTGAGTTACTATTTGTAACTATGGTTACAAAATGATTGCATTAATTGTAGTGGCTGATTTATCTATCAGATAAGGATTATTAGTTTCAATATAGAGTAACCAATAAACAATAATGACAGAGGGGGGATTAAATTGCGTGATCAGATGTATATAGATTTGTATGAAAAACATCTGAGCGAGGAAAAGAATGCTTCAAAAAACACTCTTAGCTCATATATGCGTGATATTAGGCAATTTGGATCCTATCTGGAGTCGCATACAGCGAATGGCGTTTTAACCGCAAGTGAAGAAGATTTGGCTTCGTATGTAAATTGGTTGAAAGGTGCGGGCAAGTCTGTAGCGACCGTTTCCAGGCTTATTGCGTCACTGAAGAGCTTTTACGGAGTTTTATTAATAAAGGGCCACATTACTAAGAACCCGGCTTTAAAGCTTGTTCCGGAAAAGGGAACACAAAAGCTGCCGCAGGTTCTCACAAGTAAGGAGGTTGAACTTCTCTTGGAACAGCCAGAATGCACCGATATGAAAGGTTACCGTGACAGAGCTATGCTCGAATTGCTTTATGCCACGGGTATTCGTGTGTCTGAACTCATTGCGCTTAATGTTTCAGATGTGAATATTTCTGCGGGTGTTATACGATGCCGCGGAAAAGACAAAGAACGGTCAATACCGCTTTACCCGGCAGCAATTCGCGCTCTGTCAGAATATATGGATTTTATAAGGCACCAAATGATTTCTTCGCCTGAAGAAGAATCACTGTTTGTTAATGTAAATGGTGAAAGAATGTCGCGGCAGGGTTTTTGGAAAATAATCAAGTCATATCAAGCGAAAGCCAATATAAAAACAACAATCACACCGCACACGCTTCGCCATTCTTTTGCGGCACATTTGCTTGAAAACGGAGCTGATCTTCGTTCAATACAAGAAATGCTTGGGCATGCCGATATTTCTTCAACGCAAATTTACTCTCAGCTCGTGAAAAAACAGCTAAAAGATGTTTATAATAAGGCTCACCCAAGGGCCTAGACNGCNTGNGNCAAAACCCATGTGCTTGATGCGAGGTAATAAATGAGTTTTTTCAATCCCTTTGAATATAAAGATAGACCNGATATTGAAAGTGAAGGGAAAAAACAGANCAGTATTATCCTTTTCTTTAGGATATATTTTCGTAAATTTTGGAAATTTGCTGCTGTAAACTTTATTTATTTCCTTGTGGTATTACCTATGCTGTTGCAGATGTATCTGGTATTTAACGGATATTTAGCTGAGGTAATGGGTGAAGAAGGGCTGAATTTTTTACCTGGAATCGGAATCTATGCTGCTGTGATAGTCAGCTTCCCGCCGGTGCTTATAAATCTATTGACTGTGGTTTCAATTATCCTTTATGGACCGGTGAAAATGGGCATGACATATATACTCAGGAACTTTTCCAGAGAGGATCATGCTTGGCTGGGAGATTTGTTTTCCAGAGCAAAATCCAACTGGAAGCAGGGTTTGATTTTAGGTGTTCTTGATGTTACTGTTATTGGCTTTTTACTAAATAGCATTTTTGGTATTTTTTCAGGTGTTTTACCTGTTGTTTCATCATTAAGATATCTAACAATAATCGCGTTAATTTACTATTCGTTTATGCGCCGGTATTTCTTTATACAGGCGGTAACAGTTGAACTAAGTGTATTTTCGATTATAAAAAATTCGTTTATTTTCGCATGTATTGGATTGGGAAGGAATATCTTAGGTTCAGCAGCGTGCGCGGTGATCTGGTATGTGTGCCTGTTTTTGTATCCGCCGATTACTTTTTTTTCGCTGCCGCTGATAACATATTCACTCGCGGGATTTTCAGCAGTTTTTATTTGCTACCCTGTTGTGCATAAATACATGGTGATTCCTTTGCTTGATAGTGAAACAAACTAAACAGTAATTCATGTAACCTTCTCCATAAAAATCACCCAAGAGCCTGCCGTGCTACCGGCAGGTTCTTGGGTTTTTTCCTTTATACTTGCGAAATTAGAATACAATGTGGTAAACTACATAATATGAAGATATTAGGAATTGACCCGGGAATAGCTACCGTTGGTTTTGGGGTTATTGAATCACAAAAAAACCATCAGAGGCTTATAACCTGCGGAGTTATTACAACACCGGCAAAGACCGCGCTATCCAGCCGGCTGGACAGGATATACAGCGATTTAAATGAGCTGATAGATATACTGAAACCTGATGCGGTTGCTATAGAAGAACTGTTTTTTAATACCAATATCACTACCGGAATATCTGTTGCGCACAGCAGGGGCGTTATGCTGCTGGCTATATACCGTGCCGGACTGCCGGTATATGAATATACACCGCTTCAGGTGAAGCAAGCTGTGGTTGGATATGGACGCGCGGAAAAAAATCAGGTTATAGATATGGTTCGGAGGATATTGAATCTTGATGCGCCCCCAAAGCCGGACGATGCGGCTGACGCTGTAGCCATTGCGCTTTGCCATGCCAGAAGCTCCACATCACTTTTAGATATAGGAGGCAATGCTCCGTGTTCTACTATATAGAAGGATTAGTTTCTGAACTCAATGTACAAATGGCTGTTATAGACTGCAGTGGTGTGGGATATATGATTAACACCACTGCAAATACTGTGTCCCGTTTAAAAAAAGGCGAAAAAGCAAGGCTATATATTTATTCTGTTATCCGTGAGGATTGCTTTGACCTCTACGGTTTTTTTACGCTCAGTGAGAAACGCTCTTTTGAAATGCTGATTGGAGTTTCCGGAGTGGGACCAAAAGCGGCAGTCTCCATTCTGTCTTCAAGCACGCCGGAGGCTTTGGCAATGGCTATTGTAAGCAGCGACGAAAAGGCACTCACAGTTGCACAGGGAATCGGTAAAAAAATCGCTCAGAGGGTTATTCTTGAACTTAAAGACAAAGTCAGTAAAGAGACGGAAGGATTTATGCTGAGTCCGGGAGGAACAGTATCAGGAGGCGGAGCTGCTGGCGGCTCGAAATCGGCAGATGCTGTTGCTGCGCTCGCAGTTTTAGGATATAGCAACAGTGAGATTACGACAGCGTTAAAAGGTTTGGATATAGACAGCATGACACTGGAAGAGACAATCAAACAAGCGCTGAAGAATATGATGATGCCGTGAGAAACCAAGGTTTTAGTCTTTAGTGCACGGACATATAATGATTAGGTCCCGTAAAAGGAGTGCGTGATTTGAGCATCAGCTTTTCAGAAGATTTTGAGCAGAGTGTATTGACTTCCTCCTCGGTGTTGCCTGAAGATGCCGGAGAGGGGTCTCTGCGCCCGAAAACAATAAATGAATACATAGGCCAGGAAAAGGTAAAAGACAATCTTAGAATATTCATTGAGGCAGCAAAACTGAGAGGCGAGGCACTTGACCACGTTTTGCTGCACGGCCCTCCGGGACTGGGTAAAACCACACTTGCGGCTGTTATTGCCAATGAAATGGGCGTCAATATGCGAATTACAAGCGGCCCGACAATTGAGAAAGCCGGGGACTTGGCAGCACTGCTTACCAACTTGCAGGAAAATGACGTTTTGTTTGTTGATGAGATACACAGGCTTAACCGCGCAGTGGAGGAAATTCTATACCCCGCGATGGAAGACTACGCAATTGATATTATTATAGGTAAAGGACCATCTGCGAACTCAATTAGGCTGGATTTACCAAAATTTACATTAATTGGGGCTACGACGCGCTCAGGACAGCTCACAGCACCTTTGAGAGACAGATTTGGTGTTACACTGCGGCTTGAACTATACACGCCTGAGGAGCTCAAGAGAATCGTTGAGCGCAGTGCAGGAATTCTTGAGATAGAGACGGAGGAAGGCGGAGCAGTTGAAATAGCTTCACGTTCCCGCGGAACACCGAGAATTGCAAACCGAATGCTCAGGCGCGTGCGAGATTTTGCACAGGTCAGAGCTGATGGCGTAATTACACGCGAAGTAGCGGATGCCGCCCTGACAAGGCTTGAAGTTGACTATTTGGGTCTTGACTCTATTGACAGACTGATGCTTCGCAGTATAATTGAGTTTTACGGCGGAGGTCCTGTTGGGCTGGATACTCTTGCTGCCACTATAAATGAGGAAGCAATAACCCTTGAAGACGTGTATGAACCATATCTTTTACAGCAGGGGTTTTTGATGCGCACACCGAGAGGGCGGTGTGTTACCCGCAAAGCTTATGAGCACCTTGGAATTGAGTATATTGGTCAAACTCAGATTGAACTATGAAATCGGCATGACAAAAGTCTGCGCTGAACGGAGGAAATAAAAATGGGTAAATATTTTGGAACAGATGGCATTCGTGGCGTTGTTAATAAAGATTTGGACGCAAACTTGGCATTTAAAGTCGGTCAGGCTGCGGCAGTGGTGCTGGCAGAAAACAAAGAGGGAAAACCCCTTGTTACCATTGGAAAAGATACTCGCATCTCGTGCGATATGCTGGAGTCTGCGCTGATTGCAGGGCTTTGTTCGGCAGGTGCAGATGTAATGACCCTGGATGTTGTGCCGACACCTGCGGTTGCCTATATCACAAATAACAGCAAAGCAGATGCGGGAATTGTGATCTCTGCCTCCCATAATCCATTTGAGCACAATGGCATTAAGATTTTCAACGCCGATGGGTTCAAACTGCCTGACGAACTGGAAAACAAGATTGAAATGCTGGTTGACAATCCTGAGTCCATTGTCCAGAAAACAAATGGTGATATTGGACGTATCATGAGGCGCCACCACCAAATTGATAATTATATTGAGCATGTTTTCTCATCAGCAGAAGGTCCTGTGGGCAGGTTTAAAGTTATAATTGACTGCTCTAACGGTGCGGCATCACGAACGGCTGCGGATATTTTCAGCCGTTTTCCAATTGACCTCGAGCTAATTAAGTCGAACCCCGATGGAATTAATATTAACGATAAATGCGGATCGACACATATCGCCCTGCTTGGACGCATGGTTGTTGCTGGGGGATATGATTTAGGGATTGCATTTGACGGCGACGCCGACAGGTGCATCGTTGTGGACGAGCTTGGAAATGAAGTTGACGGCGATAAGATTATGGCAATTTGCGGCGCATACATGAAAGAAAGAGGAAGACTGAAAAAGGACACCATAGTTGCTACAGTTATGTCAAATATGGGATTTCATGACTTTGCTGCGGAACACAATATTTCCCTTACATGCACAGCGGTAGGGGACAGAAATGTTCTGGAAAAAATGCTTGAGTGCGGATATAACCTTGGTGGTGAGCAGTCGGGTCATATTATTTTTCTTGATGACTGCACCACGGGCGACGGTCAGCTTGCGGCGGTGAAATTCCTCAGCGTGCTTACTGAAAGCGGCAAAAAAGTATCAGAGTTGGTTGAGGAAATACCGCGCTATCCGCAACTGTTAGAGAATATTCCCATTGAAGGCGGAAACCCTGTGAAAGAGGCTTTGATGGCAAGTGAAGAGCTTGTTAAAGCTGTTGATGACGAAGAAAAAAAGCTTGCAGGGAAAGGTCGAATATTGGTACGCCCTTCAGGGACTGAGGCACTGATAAGAATAATGGTGGAAGCAGAAAATGAAAATACAGCCATAAATTGTATGGAAATTCTGACAAAACTTATAAAAAACTTAGTCAAATCAATAGTGGCTTAAAGAAATTATACAAATACCTTGACTTTAGCAAATAGACGGACTATAATTAGCAAAGTGGTAGCATGGGAACTTAAAATGGAGAAATATTCTGTTTACAGTGACGAAAAATTACAAGCCCTTTCCGCAGAGGGGAATACAATGGCGGAAGAAGAGCTTGTTACACGGTACTTACGTCTTGTGAGAATATGTGCAAGACCGTACTTCTTAGTAGGTGGAGACAGTGAAGACCTCACACAAGAGGGAATGTTTGGACTGATCTCTGCTATCAGAGAATATAATACCGAAATGAATACTTCTTTTAGAACCTTTGCTGAACAATGTATAAAAAATCGCTTAATTAGCGCAGTTCGTTCGGCGTCACGCAAAAAGCACACTCCACTTAATGATGGTGTTTCGCTGGATGAGTTCCTCTCTGATGAAGAAAAGTCCATGACCGTATTGATCGGCGAATCATTCCGAAGAGTCCCTGAAGAGCAGGTACTTGCCAGAGAGAGTGTAGATGAAGTTTTTCTCACCTATTCACGGTGTTTATCCAAATTAGAGAATCAAATATTGGTTCTGTTTCTTGATGGCCTTTCCTATAGGGAAATTGGCGATAGGTTAAACAGACAACAGAAGTCTGTGGATAATGCCGTGCAGCGCATAAGGCATAAGCTGGCGCAGTACAATTTACGGGGCGATACCAGTGGAGACTGATCGCATATATGCCCGAAAGGGCAAAGACTTTTTCAAAAGAGAGGATTCAAAATGTTTGAAGACAAAACATTAATTTGCAAAGAATGTGGCAATGAGTTCGTGTTCACCGCAGGTGAGCAGGAGTTTTATGCTGAGCGTGGATTCCAGAATGAGCCCCAGCGTTGCAAACCTTGCCGTGATGCACGCAAGAATGCGGCTCGTGGACCTCGCGAGTATTTTGTTGCCACCTGTGCTGCTTGTGGCGGAGAGGCGAAAGTGCCTTTTGAGCCCAAGTCCGACAGGCCGGTTTACTGCAGTGATTGCTTCGCACGCATGAAGGAAGAGCAGTAAGACAGTAAAATACGTAAACGACGGGACGCCAAAGGCGTCCCGATTCGTTTTTACCAAACTTATATCCGCAAAAAACGATTGAAATTTGTTGCAATTGTGGTTATAATAATGAAAGAAAAGCTATTGCATTCACGTAGCTGCAATTTTTTGGAGGTAAGGAAATGTTTCAAGTAACAAAAGGAACGATCATAGCCGATATAATGGAAAACGCACCTCAGACAATGCCGCTATTCCAGCAGATTGGTATGCACTGCATGGGATGTGCCATGGCAAGCGGAGAGAATGTTGAACAGGCATGCGATGTGCATGGTGTTAATGCGGATATGTTCGTTGAGAGAATTAACATCTTTTTAAAAGAACTGGCATAATCAAAAAAGCAAAAGGGGCGGCGGCTTAGTTCTGCCGCCCTCTTTAATTCTTATTAGCGTGAGGTACTGTTTTGAACGGGATAGATCTTTCACAGAGGCTTGAAGCAATCGCAAAGATGGTGCCGCCTGGATATAGTGTCGCGGATGTGGGGACAGATCATGGGTATCTGCCGGTTTGGCTTTTTCAAAATGAAATTTCAAGCAGGATAATTGCATCAGACATAGGCATTGGACCTCTCAGCAGAGCAGCGGAAACTGTGAGCAAAGCTGGGATAAAAACCGGAATCGACCTGGTGCTTTGTGATGGTCTTACCGGTATTACACAAAATGATGCTGAAATCGTGATTATCGCCGGTATGGGTGGAGAGACGATTATCGGCATACTTTCAGAGGCGTCATGGACAAAAAGCTGCAGAAAGCTGATTCTTCAGCCTATGACAAAGGCGGAGCAACTCCGAAAGTGGATGTCTGACAATGGATATCACATAGAGGACGAAAGACTGGTTAAGGATTCGGGCAAGCTTTATTCAGTCATTTCCGCAATCGGCGGAAGTATACCGACGGCAGGAAAAGCGCTGGATTATATTGTTCATCCCAGCCTTATAAATAACAAAGATGAGCTTCTTAATGAGTACATCGAAATGCAGATAGATAAATTAAATTGGAGCATATCCGGGCTGAAAAAATCTACTCGTGAAAGTGATGTACAAAAACTGGAAGCTCAATGCAAGGTGTTTAATGAATTAATATCCCTGAAGGAGAGGCTGAAAAATGATTAAAATAAGTGATATCAGAGATCATTTTGAGAAATGTGTGCCGAGCTCGTTGAAAAAGGATTATGACAATGTCGGTCTTCTCGCCGGAGAAGCCGGACAGAGGGTCGGGCGCGTTTTGGTATCTCTTGATATAACAGAAGATGTAATAGATGAGGCGCATCAATTAGGTGCGGAGCTTATTGTTGCACATCATCCAATCATTTTCTCTCCGGTCAAGTCTGTTTCTGACACTGACTTAACAGGCAAAAAGCTGGTCAGCTTGATAAAGAAGGGGATTGGAGCTATTTGTCTGCACACGAATCTTGATGTTGTGGACGGCGGTGTAAATGACGCGCTGATAAAAATTCTCGGCGGAGAAACCGCCGAGATACTGGATGATGAAACCAGGCTGGGGAGAATTGCTGATCTTCCGAATCCAATTAGCGTCAGTGAATTTCTTGAAAAAACAAAAAATGCTCTAAACGCAAATGGGCTCCGGTATCATGATGCAGGAAAGCCTGTGAAAAGAATCGGATGCTGCGGCGGAAGCGGCGGAGAATTCTTGGAAACTGCTGTGCACAAAGGCTGCGACACTTATGTGACGGCTGATGTGAAATACAATGTTTTCCTCGACGCAAAAGAACTGGGAATAACGCTAATTGATGCCGATCATTTTTGCACTGAAAATGTGGTGGTTCCTGTTCTGGCAGATATTCTGAAAGAATCCTTCCCGCAGCTTGAAGTATTTATTTCACAGTGCCATGTCCAGACAGCAAAGTTTTACTAGATAGTTGCTTTTGCTTTGGTGAGCTTGATGATGACGGTTGCCTCTTGGGAAAGATTGCCATGGATGTCTACAGCTCTATATCCGAAATAGTCGCGTCCGCGTTTTCCCTCGAAAGGTGAATAGATGAAACTGCCGTCACTATTTACCTCAATATCGCCTTTCCCCGGCGGTGTTGTTATTAAGAATGTTATTTCATCGTCATCAGGGTCGATTGCTGTCAGCTGACCTTTTAGAGGTACGCCTCGCATAGTTTCAACAGAAAGATTGTCGGCAACAGGCGGGACATTTTCAGCCGCGTCTGCGGTGCTGTCAGAAACGACAGAGTACCATAGGCAGCCGCATAAAAGAAGGGTCATTACCATTAAAAAAGTTTTTTTCATTACAAAGCCTCCATACAGATTACATACAAAAATAGTCTGTACCGAGGTCGTTTTTTTATTCGGGTTAGAGTGATGAGAAAAAATCTCAATATTTATATTTCAATTGGTTAAAAAACACAAATGTATAATTATCACATGTTTTTCCAAAGTCTAGTGAAGAAATACTATTTTNNTNNAAAAGATATACTGAAACAATGGTAATACGACGAAAGCGCTTAAAGAAAGGATAAAATTACTTGAAGGATGCTCTAAAATGGTTTACAATTTAAAAAGATTTCTTGCTTAAAGGAGACGAATATGGCAATTCACGAGGAATGCGGAGTTTTTGGTATTTATGACCCAAACGGTGCTTGCGCGGACAGTACGTACTATGGCCTATATGCTCTTCAGCACAGAGGGCAGGAAAGCTGTGGTATAGCCACTATTAATGACAGAGAGCTGAGTTTCCACCGATCACTGGGATTGGTTGGAGACAACTTCACACCGGATATTCTTAAAGACCTAAACGGAACAATGGCAGTTGGACATGTACGATACGCAACAGAGGGCGGAAACAGACCGGAAAATGCACAGCCGCTCACATTGCGGTATGTAAAGGGAACGCTTGCAGTTGCGCATAACGGGAACCTTGTGAATTCCCAAGAGCTGAGAACAAAATACGAATATTCTGGGGCAATTTTCCATACGACCACGGACTCTGAGTTGATTTCATATGCCATTGCTCAGGAGCGTCTTCGTTGCGGCAGCGTTGAGGAAGCGGTAAAACATGCAATAAAGAGCCTTAAAGGCGCGTATTCGCTGATAGTTATGAGCCCGCAGAAACTGATTGCGGCAAGAGATCCGTGGGGATTTCGTCCGCTTTGCATGGGCAGACGCGGCGATTCAGTTGTGTTTGCGTCTGAGAGCTGCGCACTTGATGCTGTTGGGGCAACCTTTGAGCGGGATATTGAGCCAGGTGAAATAGTTCGCGTATTTAAAGGCGAAGTTACAAGTATAAAAGAGCATTGCAACACCGAGAAATCAAGTCTTTGCATATTTGAGTATATTTATTTTTCACGTCCGGACAGTAAAATATGCGGACAGAGTGTCCATGAAGCCAGAGTAATGGCAGGGCGTTATCTTGCAAAAGAACACCCGGTTGAAGCTGATGTGGTCATAGGAGTTCCGGACTCCGGACTCTCGGCGGCAGATGGATATGCCCTTGAATCGGGAATACCGAGAGTTACAGGGTTTATTAAAAACCGCTACATCGGGAGAACATTTATTTCCCCCACTCAGGCAGAGCGTGAAAAGGGAGTTAGAATCAAGCTTAACCCTCAGAGCAGCGTGCTGGAGGGTAAGCGAGTTGTTATGGTTGATGACTCCATTGTTCGGGGAACGACATCAAATCAGATAGTTAAGCTGCTGCGTGAGGCAGGAGCAACTGAGGTGCATGTGAGAATTTCCGCGCCGGAGTTTATTGCTCCGTGCTATTTTGGAACTGATATACCGGACAAAAGTGGCCTTGTGTCTTGCAAGCATTCTGTTGAGGAACTCACAGGGATGATTGGCGCAGATAGTCTTGGCTTTTTATCGCTGAATGATCTGCACAATATCGCACCCGATGCAAACTGCGGATTCTGTGATGCGTGCTTTACGGAGAAGTATCCCGTAAATATTGAATAGGATAATAATGTAGCATAGTAATATACTTAATTATATGGAGGTGCAGTTCAATGAGATTTACAAAGATGCACGGTGCAGGTAACGACTATGTATATGTCAATTGCTTCGATGAGCAGATTGAAGACAGGGTAAAGACGGCTATAAAGGTATCTAACCGAAACTTTGGGGTGGGCAGTGACGGATTGATCTGCATCTGTCCATCAGATGTGGCTGACTTTGCAATGGATATGTATAATATCGACGGCTCCCGCGGTATGATGTGCGGCAACGGAATACGCTGTGTTGGGAAATATGTATATGATAAAGGTCTTACCGATAAAACTCATATCACCATCGAAACAGCCTCGGGGATAAAAAAACTCTGGCTGAATGTTGAAGACGGAAAAGTCGAGAGTGTCAAAGTAGATATGGGAAGTCCGATTTTTGAACCGGCAGAAATTCCTGTGTTATCCGATGGGAAGGATTTCATCTCAAAGGAGATAGAGCTTGACGGCAGATTATGGACAGTGACCGCACTGTCTGTGGGAAATCCCCATGCGGTCATTTTTACCAGTGAGGATGTAGATAATCTGGATCTGGAAAAAATCGGACCGAAATTTGAGCATCTGCCAATTTTTCCTGAGCGTGTCAACACAGAATTTGTTAATATATTGCCGGACGGCTCTTTGAAAATGAGGGTATGGGAGCGCGGCAGTGGCGAGACTCTTGCCTGCGGAACCGGCGCAACAGCGACAATGGTTGCCGCATCACTGTTGGGCCATTGTGAAAACAGCGCGAAAATTATTTTACGCGGCGGAGAGTTATTCATTGAATGGGACAGAGAAGAAAATAAATTATATATGACAGGTCAGGCAGAAACCGTTTTTGACGGTGAGCTTTACATTTAGGAGGTAAAAAAATGCTAAA
>JGI994J12354_10002073_pt1 | contig 19958 bp, 18 predicted proteins | sample IntmicLarv3ML3BL_FD_12354 | JGI IMG/M metagenome (IMG submission 12354)
AAGTGGATTCTGTCCCGCGCGAATGCGCTGACAACCACCGTGACAGAGCAAATGGCGCGTTACGATATTGGTATGGCGGCGCAGGAGGTTTATGACTTCATCTGGGATGAGTATTGCGACTGGTATATCGAGATGGTGAAGCCTTGCCTGTATGGTGACGACGCGAAGGCGAAAAACGCCGCGCTTTGGACGCTGGTCGAGGTGCTGACCATCGCATTGAAGTTGTTGCATCCCGTAATGCCGTTCATTACAGAAGAAATTTTCACATCAATACAGTCCGATGAAGAGACAATCATGCGCGCCGCGTGGCCGGCGTTCCGGAAGGAATACAATTTTGCGAAGGAAGAATCGGAAATCGGTTTGATTAAAGAAGCTGTGCGTGGCATCCGTAATGTCCGCGCGGAAATGAATATCCCGCCATCGCGTAAGGCGACGGTGATTGTCACGTCGGAGAGTGAGGCCGTCCGCATGATGTTTGAAAACGGACGCGCGTACATGGCAACGCTGGGGTATGCCAGTGAGCTGCGGATACAGGCGGATAAAATGAATGTGTCGGAGGATGCGGTGAGCGTGGTCGTACCGCAGGCAGTTATCTACATGCCTTTTGCCGATTTGATTGATGTGGAGAAGGAAGTAGAGCGGCTTACGAAAGAAATTGCGAAGCTGGAGAAAGAAGTGGAGCGCGTTGTTTCCAAGCTCAACAACCAAGGCTTTGTGGCGAAAGCGCCAGCCAAGCTCATCGAAGAAGAGCGCGCGAAAGAGACGAAGTACCGCGACATGCTTGCGCAGACGGCGGCACAGTTGGAAAAAATGCATAAGATGTAAGGACAAGACCGTGGGGGTCTCTGCTCCCACCTCCCTGCCAAGGGTTTCACCCTTGGAACCCTTTAAGTGGCGCGAATCATCGCGCCGGACGAAACAGGAGAATAAAATGAACTACGATGAAGCGATACAGGTATTGATTAAAAGCTACACGAAGGGCAAGAAGCAAAGCTTTGACGCCCTTCGTGCGGCTTTGTCTGTGATGGGCGATCCGCATAAGCGGCTTCGGTGTATCCATGTAGCGGGCACGAATGGGAAAGGCAGCGTCTGCGCAATGCTGGCTTCTGTTTTGATGGAATCGGGGTACAGTGTGGGTGTATTCACATCCCCGCATATGCATGTGTTTAATGAGCGCATTGCTGTGGATGGGATAATGGCGTCAAATGAGGCGTTTGCTGCACATATCACGGCGGCGGTTGATGCTATGCGTGCGGTTTTGCCGGAGGGCGAGAGTTTTTCCTATTTCCAGATATTGACGCTGGCCGCGTTCAGCCTGTTTGCCGCGTGCCATGTGGATTATGTGATTCTGGAAGCAGGCATCGGCGGGCGGATGGATTCCACGAACGTGATTGAAGAATGCGTACTCGCGGTGATAACTTCCGTCGGGTTTGACCATATGGAAATTCTTGGGAACACAATCGAAGAAATTACGCGGGAAAAAGGCGGAATTATAAAGAAAAATTGTCCGCTGGTCTTGTATTCGTGTGATGCCGCGGTGTATAATGAAATATGTATGATTGCTTCGGCGAAAAATGCGGAAGTGATATGCGATGGCGGTGCGGAGATGAATGTGACGCACGATACCCCGGAAGGAATCGAATTCAATATACGGACGCGCTTTTTCGAGTATAAAAAATTGGCACTCAAGCTTTCCGGCGCGTACCAACCTATGAACGCGTGTACGGCGTTGTTGGCTGTCCATGCACTTCGGGCGCGGGGGGTGCAAATTCCGGAGGAAGCGGTGCGAAAGGGTCTACAAGCCGCACGCTGGCCGGGGCGGATGGAAATCGTCGGACGTGCGCCGCTGGTTATCCTAGACGGTGCGCACAACCGTGACGCAGCGGATATGTTTGTGCGTTCGGCAGAGGTGTATTTTTCAGGGAAGCATGTGACGGCTATTATCGGTGTGCTTCGCGGCAAGGAATATGTACCGCTGGTGAATAGTCTGTCAACGGAAGCGGATGTGGTGATTTTTACGAAGCCCGCGTATGCCGTGCGTGCGATGGAACCGAAAATGTTGTATGATGCTTTGGTTGACAAAAGCAGGCTTGTTCTAACGGAATCGGATTACCGCCGTGCGTTTGATTTGGCGCTGCGGGTAACGCCGCCGGACGGGGTGATTGTGTGCGCGGGGTCATTGTACCTTGTGGGTGATATACGGGAATATATACAAACAACAAGGCTGGGAGGAACGACGGATGATTGATTTTAAGACAGAATTAAGCAAATACAAGCCCGCCATGGATGTGGATGATTTACAGGAAAGCCTGAACCTGAACGAGGTGCAGGATATACTGGATTTGATGCAGCAACTGGCGGGTAAAAATGGCGGCAAGGAGTAGATGAATATGGACTGCCCACGCTGCGGAAATGAGATTTTTACAGCGACATGCCCGTTTTGCGGGACGAACGCTGAAGCATACAGTAAAATACGCGCATTGTCCGACGCTCATTACAACAAGGGTCTTGCTTTGGCGCGGGCGAATAACCTCACGGCTGCCGCGGGGCATTTGGAGCGCAGTATTTCCATCTATAAATTGAACATACAGGCGCGGAATCTGCTCGGCCTTGTATACTGCGCGGTGGGACGCGTGGGGGAAGCGCTCAAGCAATGGGTCGTCAGCTTGAGCCTTCAGCCGGAGGGAAATCTGGCCGATGGGTATCTGGCGGAATTCCAGCAGAACCAGCGGAAGTTTGAGATGATGTCAGACGCGGTGCGGATGTACAACCAAGCGCTTACGTATCTGAAGCAAAAAAGTGAGGATATGACGATTATACAGTTAAAGAAAGCGACGGAGCTGAGTCCGGATTTTGTGGACGTGCACTGTCTGCTTGCGCTGTGTTATATGCTGACGAAGGACAAGGTGCGTGCCTTGCAATGTGTGGAACGCGCGCTCGCGCGTGACGCTGGGAACCCCATCGCCTGGCATTATTTCCGAGAGCTGAATCCTAGGCGTGCCGCCAATGTACAAAAGGTGCAGGTGCCGGAGGTCAAGGCGGAAAAAGCGGTTGGCTATCCAATGTATGCAAAGCAGAATAAAAGCGGGTTGCCGCTTTCCGGTATTATTTGCTTTGTGCTGGGTGCGCTTTGCATGTTTGCGGTGATGTATGTGCTGTATCTGCCACAGCAGATAGAAGAGCGTGAAAGAAAAATCACGGCGCTTAACCGGCAAATTACAGAACTGGAAACATCCTTCGACGGGGAAAAAGCAGTAAAAGATGCCCTGACGGAATCGTTGACGGGTGATGTTGCGGCACTTACGGATGAGAACGGCTTGCTCGCGCAGGAAGCGGCCATGCAGGCACGCATTATAAAGGTGTATTCCGCGCTGCCGAAGCTGGTGCTGGAGGAAGAACCGAAGCTTGAGGAAGCGCTCGCGACATTGGACGCGGTGATTACGACAGGCTTGCCGGCAGATGTCATCGCGGTATATGACTATATCCAGCGCACCGCGAAGGAAACGCTGGAAGTCAAGTACCACAACCTCGGCGTCGCATCATACAACGCGGGAGAATATGAGGATAGCAAGACGCAGCTTTTGCTTTCGGCGAAGTATGTCGCGGCGGATTCCGTGTTGATACCGGAGACATACTATTACCTCGGTCGCATGGCGGAGGAGGATGGCGATATTGCACTGGCGGTTTCGTATTTCGAGGTGGTTGTGACGCATGCGGAATCCAACCGGGCCGCATATGCCCAGGGGCGGCTTGACGCGCTCGCGAATGAATAGGCGTTATAGTAACGAGTGGATGGGGTGTAGTCGTTATGAATATGGATTTGTTTAACAACACGAAGCTTGCGGCCTATTTTTTATGGGAAACGACGCGGTGTGAAAACGCGCTTTCGCTGTGGTATTGTGCGGAGGACATCGCGAGTTTTTTGGAGCGGTATGAAATCAAGTCGGAGGCGGAAATCTCTTCCATCCTACGGCAGGGCGTAACGGACCCCGGATATGTCCATTTCATGCGGCATATCGCGTTCCGCATCTTTGTTTATACAAACCGTGACGACGCGGATGCGAACTGGTACGCGGCGGAAACACTGGCCGCCAATATTGAATGGCGGCGTGCGGCTGTTGAGGTTGCGCGGATTTATGGTGAGTGTGAAAAAGGCAGCGGTACGCTCAACGGTGTGAAATCGGACGCCATCCGCGAATATTATCAATAAGTTGCACTTGTCCATGCGTTGCAGACTTACCAATTTCTTCTCCGTATATCTGTGTAGCTGCCGCATGAATGGCAGGTATTCATGTTGAGAGGGGTGTTTGAAATGTCTGAGAAAAAATGTGTGTTTGGCTTGCAGGAGAATGTGGCAGGCTTGGTTGCGTATGCTGGGTGCTTCTTCACGGGAATACTTATCCTTGTGATGGAAAAGGAGAACAAAACAGTTCGCTTCCACGCGTTGCAATCCACGCTGTTGTTCATTTTGCTGAGCGTGCTGACAACAGTAGCCGGATGGATTCCGTTTATCGGCGGGCTGCTTGCATGGGCGCTGGGCGTTGTGAGCTTTGCAGCGTGGTTGTACTTGATGTACACGGCGTACAAAGGTATCAAGTTCAAAGTACCGGTGCTGGGCGATGTTTGCGAGGCGCAAGTGAATAAGTAAAACGGCAAGAAAGAAAACGCTAGGGGCTGTCATACATGCAGCCCCTTTTTACTTGTAGGAGGGTGATTATGGAAAACTTCAAAATATGCCGCCGTGCGGCATTACCGGAATACAGTGGCGAAGGGCGCTTGTACCGGCATAAGAGCGGTGCGCGAATTTTCCATGTGGCGAATACGGACGATAACCGCGTATTCTCCATCACCTTCCGCACGCCGGCGCCGGATGATACGGGTCTGCCGCATGTGCTGGAGCATGTCGTGCTGGCGGGTTCGGAACGCTTCCCAATGAAGGAGCCGTTTAATGAGCTCATGAAGGGCACACTGCACACCTATCTGAATGCCATGACCTACCGCGCGCATACCGTGTATCCCATTGCATCACGTCATCCCGATGAGTTCTTGAAGCTCATGGATGTGTATTTAGACGCGGTGTTCCATCCTCTATTTCCCGAAAGACCGAAAAGTGTGTGGCAGGAGAGTTGGCATTGGGCAAATACAGCGGGCGTTGCACCGTATATCAGCGGTGTAGTGTATAACGAAATGCGCGGCGCGTATGCCGACCCGCAGAAGCGGGCGGAAAATGCGGTGTTCCGTATACTGTTCCCGCAATCCGCGCTGCGCTTTGATGCGGAAGGTGACCCGGTGGCTTTACCGCGTCTGACGGCTGATGCGCTTGCCTTGTATCATACGCGGTATTATTGCCCGGCAAACGCGTATGTCTATCTGTACGGTGATGTGGATGAGGCGGCATTCGCAATGCTGGACGCGGCGTTGGCAAGTATAGCGCCGGGGACGGCAGTTGCGTTGCCTGTTGGGGAAGTGTCGTCCGCACCTGTCTGTGTACAGGAAGCGAGTCGTGGGGACAGCAAGCTGTTTGTCGCGGGGTTCGACCTCGGCGGGTCGAAATCTGCACGGAAGGTACAAGCATGGCGGGCGTTGACGGACATGCTTTTTGCAGAAAGCGCGGCTATGCAAACAGCGATTGCCAAGTTGGGAGAGAGCGTATCCGCGCGTCTTTTCGCGGATGAAAACAGGGTGGTATTGCTTGTTTCGTTATCTGAGCCCCATTGCACGATAGACGAATTCCGTATGGCGATACAGACAACGGCGACGCAAAGCTTGTCTGACACCATGGACAATAGCTTGCACCGCATGGCGTTTGACACGCGGGAAGGGGATTACGGATACAAGCCGCGCGGCCTTGCTGCACATATACGGATGCTGCCGGTTTGGCAGAGCGGCGGCGACCCATTTGCTGCGTTCGCGCCAAATGCGGATATGGCGTATCTCCGCCGAGCGGCAAAAAAAGGGTTGTTTGAAACGCTTGCACTGGAAGGTGTTGCGCGGAATCCGCGTGCGGCTTTTATCAAGCTGTTACCTGGCATAGAAGAATCCCCTTTGCGTTGGGAGGCGTATAGTGACGCTGAAAGAAAACGATTCACCATGGAGGAACGGCGGCTTTTGCGGTATCAGTCGCAGAAGGACAACCCTCGTGCGCTTGCGGCAATTCCGTTGCTGCGCTTGTCGGCAATCCACCGCCATGCGGATTGCCCCCCTGTTGAAGCCATACAAAACCGCGGCATGACCGTGTATCACACCCCGGGGGAGAACGGTATTGCGCGTGTGCGGCTGATGTTTTCAACCAATGCGCTGTCGTCGTCGGAGCTGCCGTATATCGGCGTGCTCATACGGCTTCTATCGAGGGAAATAGATAAGCGGCGGCTTGCAGGTGGCGCAGCGGCAGGTTTCGATACGTTGCGGCTTGCAAAAGGCGGATTTACGACAGGCTTGACATTGTTGTGCAAGGCGGAAGAAGCACAGCTTACAGGGGTGCTAAACGCAATGCATGCGCTTGTGTTGAATTTGCGATTTGATGATGCCGCAGCTTTGCGTGCGGTGCTTGTGTTGCATAAGACAGAATTAGAAAAGCGGTTTGTGACGGACACACTGCCCTTTGCCACGTGGCGCGCAGGGGGATATACCGCCGCGGATGCGCGCTTCATGGATATTGTTGAGGGCGTTGGATACGCGCAATGGCTTGCGGCGATTTTGGAAAAGTATGATGCCTGCGCGGATGAATTGACCGCAGCATTGCAGCGTGTGGCAGAAAAGGTGTTTTCAAAAGGGACATTACGGTACGCTACGCTTGAAGGAGGCGCGTTGGATGCTGTTATACGGTTCGTTTCAAGATTGCCGGAAGGAGCGCGCGCGCCAGAAGTGCCAAGTGCGGTTTTACCGGCGTTTGCACCGGAGGAGAGAATCATAACGGCTTCACCGGTGCGGTGCAATGTGTTTGCGGCGGATATGCATACGGCGGGATTTACCTATGACGGGAGCCTGCTCGTGGCGGCACAGATTGCAACGCAGGGCTTTTTGACAGAACGGGTGCGCTTGCAAAATGGCGCATATGGTGTCGGCGCGGAATTCGGACAGATGGGGCTGGTGCGGTTGTATTCGTTCCGAGACCCGGAGCGGGAGATGACCTTTGCCGCGTTTGACGAGTTGGCCAGGGTTTTGGCACAATTCAATGCGGGCGAAAAGGAATTGCGGCGGCACATGCTTGGTGCGGTGAATGCACTCGACAGGCCGCCAAGGCCGGGTAAACGCGCAGAGGAAGCGCTTCTGCGGCGGATGGCGGGTTATACAGATGCGTTCCGCCAGGAAGAGCGTGAAGAAGTGCTTTCCGCTACGTCCGCAGATGTACGCCGCGCGGGAGATGTGCTTGCGTCGCTGATGCCGTTGGGAGGACGCGTTGCAATCGGGAAAGCATAATTTTCAAGGGGAATGCGCTGCGCATTCCCCTTAAAATGTTTGCCTTTGCGAAAGGGATATGCTATACTATTAGGATGGGGTAATTTGCAACACAGTATGGAAAGAATAGGGTGGGAATGGAATGCCGGATTCAAAACCGAAGACCACAAAGCCGACAGCAAAGCCAGTCAGAAAGCCGTCCGCGCGGAAGCCGGCCGTGAAAACGCCGACCAAGGCGCAACGGAAAACGACGCCTGCACCGGCGAATACGCTGCGCCCGGAAATCATTAGCATCATATGCATGGCGTGCGGGTTGCTGCTGATGCTGAGTTTATACAACGGCGAGAAGGCAGGCGTGTTCGGTGTGTTTATAAATGACCTGCTGACGGGCTTGTTCGGCTTTGGCGCGTACTTGTCGCCTTTGTTGATTATTGGGGTGAGTTTGATTGTCATGCTTGGCCGGAACAAACAGATTGCACCGTCGAAGCTTGTGGTTTCGGGGGTGTTGTTTTGGTGTGCCATAGCGTTCGTGCATGTGCGAGGGGGTGCGAGCGCGGCAGCGGCGGAAGGTTTTTGGAAGGGTCTTGCCGCGGCGTACATGGATGGCGGGTTCGGTAACGGCGGTTTCTTCGGCGCGTTTCTGGGCGATATTCTGACGAAAATCTTCGGCGAGGACGGGCGGTATATCGTACTCATCGCGGTGAGCATTGTGTCGTTGATATTCATCACAGGACGGTCGCTGGCGGCGTTGTTCCTGCGGCTGTATGATTGGATTGAAGAAAAAAACGCGGAATCACGCGAGGAACGAGCGCGTATTAAAGAGGATGACCGTACAATTGAAAATGAACCGGCCATTGCCGTCGGTTCTATGCGGAAAAAAAATATTCGCGCGCATGCGCTTCCGGAGCGTCCGGCGAAACGGCGCGCATTTGACCATGTGATACCTGCCGAAATCGATACGCCGAAGCGGAAGGTGCCGGAGGAGCGAATCCAGCTTCCCACAGAGGATATTAAACAGAAGGAAAATGATTACTACCACATTTTCGATAAAAAGGACATGGCCAAAAAACGCGGTGAGGAAACAACGAACAAGCCGGTAAGAGAACCGGTAGAAATTGCTGCGGAACCCGTTGAAGAACCCATTGCAGAACCAGTTGTACATATGAATGAGCGCGTCGAGCCGGAGCAAGCGTCGCAATCGGAGCCTGAGAAGGAACCGGCGGAAGACGAAGCGGATAAAGAAGGTATCAGCGTGCGCGGTGTTGGCATCGAAGGATATACGCCGATGACTGTTGATGCAGAGGGCGAAGCGTTTGTCCCGACGGGCAAGGCGAAGGATCGGGATAAAATCATGCAGGAAATGACCGCCATTGAACAAGCGGCGCGCGGTGCGATGAATGGCGAAGCGCCAATGGTGGAATATGAGCTGCCGCCGATGGATTTACTGAATGAAAACCCGTACGTGCCGTCGCTTAGCTCCAAGGCGGCGATATTAGAAAACTCACGCAAGCTGGAGGAGACGCTGAAGAGCTTCGGCGTGGAGGCGCGCGTGGTTGAGGTCAGTAAGGGTCCGACGGTGACGCGGTATGAATTGTCCCCCGGCGCGGGCGTGAAGGTGAGCAAAATTTCCGGTTTGGCGGACGATTTGGCGCTGAGCCTCGCCGCTGTCGGTATCCGTATTGAAGCGCCGATACCCGGAAAGTCCGTCGTCGGTATTGAAATCCCGAATAAAGAAGTGCAGTCTGTCTACCTCAAAGAAGTGCTGAGCGACCCCGCGTTCTGGGCGCATCCGTCGAAACTATCCTTTGCGGTGGGTAAGGATATTGCAGGCAATACAGTCATCGCCGATATTGCGCGGATGCCGCATTTACTGATTGCGGGCGCGACCGGCTCCGGCAAGTCGGTTTGTATCAACACGTTGATTACGAGCATTCTCTACAAAGCGCATCCTGACGAGGTCAAGCTGTTGATGATTGACCCGAAGGTTGTGGAGCTTTCGATTTACAACGGTATTCCGCATTTGATTGTCCCGGTTGTGACGGACCCGAAGAAAGCGTCCGGTGCGTTGAACTGGGCCGTGCGGGAAATGGATTTGCGCTACAACATGTTCGCGGAAACGAAAACGCGCGACCTCAAGGGCTACAACGGATGGCGGGAGGAGCATGGCGAGCCGCCCGTGCCGCAGATAGTCGTTGTGGTGGATGAGTTGGCTGACTTAATGATGACCGCCCCGGGTGAGGTGGAGGAGGCCATTTGCCGCCTTGCGCAAAAGGCGCGCGCGGCAGGAATACATCTTGTCATCGCGACGCAGAGACCGTCCGTGGACGTTATCACAGGCTTGATTAAGGCGAATGTGCCGTCGCGGCTGGCGTTTGCGGTGTCGTCTGGTATTGATTCACGGACAATTTTGGATTCCGTCGGCGCGGAGAAGCTGCTGGGCAAGGGCGACATGCTCTTCTCACCAGCGGGCTTAGGCAAGCCGCAGCGTATACAAGGTGCGTTCATTTCCGACAAGGAGGTTGAGCATCTCGTCGGTTTCATCAAGGCGCAGGGAGAACATGAGTATGACCCTGCGCTGGTGGAAAAGGTCACGAGCAATGTGAAGGAAGAAACCTTCAACGACGAGGAGGACGAGTTCCTTCAGGATGCGATTGAATACCTTGTGGAGCGGGAAAAGGCCAGCGTGTCGAACTTGCAAAGGCGGTTCCGCATCGGGTACAACCGTGCGTCGCGGCTGATGGAGGATTTGGAAAACCGCGGTATCGTCGGGCCGGAAGACGGCGCGAAGCCGCGCAAGGTGTTGATGACGACGTACCAGTTCATGGAGTACAAAGAACGGCGGGAAAGTGCGGCGGCGGAAAGCGCCATGGAAGCACGGCAGTCACTGCTAGGTGGCGGAACCGTCAACACAGCGCAAGCCTTCGCTGCGGAACCGGATGATGACGACGCACCGTTTTAATAAATGATACGATGAGGGGTAGAACACGATGGATGTTTTCAAGTTGATTGCGGCCGGCATTGCCGGGTATATGATTGGCAGCCTGAACACGGGCGTGCTTGTAGGGAAGCTATACGGCAAAGACATCCGTGAGCATGGCAGTAAGGGTGCGGGCTTGACGAATACATTGCGCGTGCTGGGGAAAACAGCGGCGGTTCTTGTATTGTTGGGTGATGTGCTAAAGGGCGTTGTCGCGTGCCTGTTGGGCTATGCGTTTAGCGTGTACAGTAACGGAGCGCCGGATTGTGTGAGTGCGCTGACGGCGGGCGTCTGTGTGGTTGTCGGACACAACTGGCCGGTTTATTTCGGCTTCCGCGGCGGCAAGGGTGCGCTGACAGCGCTGGCAGTGCTGTTCGTGGCAGACTGGTTGATGGCGCTATGCTGCCTTGTGCTGTTTGTGTCGTTGGTGGCGCTGTCGCGGTATGTGTCGCTAGGTTCCATCTGCGCGGCGGTGCTGTTCGCAGTGCTGTCATTCGTGCCATTTTTCGGGCATGGGTTGTATTTTTCCGCATTCGCCTGCATCATCGCGGGGATTGTGATTTTCCAGCATCGGGGGAATATCAAGCGGCTGCTGTCGGGAACAGAGAATAAGCTTTCATTTCACAAAACGGCGAAGCCATAAACCGAGATAGTTCAAGCACGCGAGAGGGAGTTGAACAACATGAAAAAATTCGAATACAAAACGCACGTTATTGACACGAAGGGCTTTTCTGGCGGCAAAGTGGAGGTTGACGAGATTGACAGTATCTTGAATGTCATGGGGCAACAAGGCTGGGAGTTGGTTCGTACGGAAACGACCAGCTTAACGCAAGGCGCCACGCGGTGTATCCTGTTCGTCTTCAAACGTGAGATGGAAGGGTAGGCATTGGATGCAGATAGGCGGAAAGAGGTGGATGTATGGATGTTACGTTAAAACGGGTTGCTGTAAACGAAAAGGAAATCCTGCGCAATTTGCTGGAAAAATATAATTATGAGTTTTCGCAGTATGACCTGCGGGATGTGAACGCATTAGGGCTGTATGGCTATGACTATCTGGATTGTTACTGGACGGAGGATAACCGCTGGGCGTATTTTATCTATGCCGGCGACAAGCTTGCGGGCTTTGCGATGGTGAATGATTATCAAGAAGCTGATGACAGAGAAATGGATTTCTCTATGGCGGAATTTTTCGTGCTGTATAAGTACCGCCGCATGGGCATTGGACAAAAGGCGGTGTTCAAGGTGTTTGACCGGCACAAGGGCCGGTGGCAGCTTCGGCGGCATCCGCAGAATGTGCCGTCTGTGCATTTCTGGAATAAGGTTATCGACGTGTACACAAACGGACAATATGAGCTTGTTGAGGCGTATCCACGCTCGGCATACGACGATGGCACGCTTGCCGACATGTTCTTTTTCGAATCTTAGAAACCCATATACGAAAGGCAGGCATCTACCCCATGAAATCAGATATCCAAATCGCACAGGAATGCACTATGCGCCCCATCGTTGATGTAGCGGCAGATTTCGGCATCAACACTGACCATATCGACTTGTATGGACGCTACAAGGCCAAAGCAAATGACGAGGTGTTCGATGCGGTGAAAAACAAGCCGGACGGCAAGCTCGTGCTTGTGACGGCCATCAACCCGACCCCGGCAGGCGAGGGGAAAACGACCACGACCATCGGGTTGGCACAAGCATTGAATTTGCTTGGGAAGAAAACGACCGTTGCGCTTCGGGAGCCGTCCCTCGGCCCGTGCATGGGCGTAAAAGGCGGCGCGGCGGGTGGCGGTTACGCACAGGTGGTGCCGATGGAGGACATCAATCTGCATTTCACCGGCGACCTGCACGCGATGACGGCCGCGCACAACCTGCTTTCCGCCATGTTGGACAATCATATTCAGCAGGGGAACGAGCTTAAAATCGACACGCGCCAAATTGTTTGGAAACGTGCGCTGGACATGAACGACCGTGCGCTGCGGCAGGCTGTTGTCGCGTTGGGCGGCAAAGCAAACGGTGTTCCGCGTGAGGACGGGTTCATGATAACTGTGGCCAGCGAGGTCATGGCAGCGCTGTGCCTGTCGAATGATTTAATGGACTTAAAAGCGCGCCTGGCGAAAATGATTGTAGCGTATAATGTTGAAAATAAGCCCGTCACGGCGGGAGATTTGCAAGCACAAGGCGCGATGGCGGCGCTGTTGAAGGAAGCCGTCAAGCCGAATCTTGTGCAGACGTTGGAAGGTACCTTGGCTATCATCCACGGCGGGCCGTTCGCGAACATTGCGCATGGTTGCAACAGCGTCCGCGCGACGAAGCTAGCGCTCAAGCTGGGCGACATCACGGTGACGGAAGCGGGCTTCGGCGCGGATTTGGGCGCAGAGAAGTTTTTCGATATCAAGTGCCGTAAGGCGGGTTTGAAGCCGGACGCGGTGGTACTTGTTGCGACGGTGCGCGCTTTGAAGTACAATGGCGGTGCCGCGAAAGAGGATTTGGGCATAGAGAATGTGGCAGCGGTGCAATCCGGTTTCGCGAACCTGCGGCGGCATATTGCGAATTTGCAAAAGTTCGGCGTGCCGGTGGTCGTAACGTTGAACGCGTTCACGTCCGACACAGAGGCTGAAATCGCGTACATCCGTACAGAGTGCGAGGCCATGGACGCGACATTTGCGCTGTCAGAGGTTTGGGCGGACGGCGGCGCTGGCGGCAAAGCACTGGCCTTGGCTGTGCTTGACACACTGGAAAAGAAACCGTCGGATTTTGCGCCGATTTATGATGAGAAATCGAGTATCAAGGCCAAGATTGAGGCGATTTGCAAGTCCATCTACGGTGCGGCGAAGGTGAATTTCACACAGGATGCGAAGAATGGAATGGCGCGGGCGAAGCGTCTCAGGTTGGACGACATGCCTGTGTGTATTGCGAAGACGCAGTATTCCCTCTCGGATAACCCGCTTTTGCTGGGGGCGCCGGAGGGTTTCGAGGTGACGGTCAAGGAAGTGCGGGTATCCGCAGGCGCGGGTTTTATTGTGGCGCTCACAGGCGACATCATGACGATGCCCGGCCTGCCGAAGGTGCCCGCCGCGTGTGGTATCGACGTGGATGAGAAGGGGAATATCACGGGGTTGTTTTAATTGGAGGGAGCCAATGGTGGACAAGACACCTTCTGAAATGATTGCCATCCTGCCGGAGAAGCAGCGCGAACAGGCGCAGGTGTTTGTCACCCTGGCGGAGCGGTTGCAATGTAAAACTTCGGTGCGTTACGCGAAGGCACATAAAACGTGGAAATGCCTTGTGACACGTAAAAAGCCGCAGAGAGTACTGTATACGATTGAATGTACTGAGGAGCATTGGCACATCAAAGCGTGCTTATGGAATATAGATACCTACCGCGAGGTGCTCGACAGGTGCAGCGAGGATATAAAGACGATAATACGAAGCGGATACGATTGCAAGCAATGCAACATGCATTGCAGCGGTGGTGCAGCATTCACTTTTGAAGGAATTGCATACCGGAAATGCGTGGGCAATTGTTTCTATTTTTCCAACATAAGCGAATCGGATTGGGCGCAGGTGCTGTTGTTGATTGAAGAAGAGCACATGGCGACAAATCCAAAAATATAGGGGGCATTTATGTCAGCACAAATTATAGACGGCAAAAAAATCGCACAAGAAATCAAGAATGAGGTCATGACAGAGGTGGACGCGCTTAAGGCGGCGGGGCAGCAGCCCTGCTTGGCCGTGGTGTTGGTTGGCGATGATGCGGCTTCGGCCGTGTATGTGAAGAACAAGCAGAAGAATTGCGAGGAAACAGGCATTTTATCCGTGACACATGCGCTCCCATCGGAGACGACGGAGGACGAACTTCTGGCACTCATCACGCGGTTGAACGCAGACAAAAGTATTCACGGGATACTGGTGCAATCGCCGGTGCCGTCGCATATTGACGAGAGCAAGGTGCTCCTCGCCGTCAGCCCGGAAAAGGATGTGGATTGCTTCCATCCGTACAACGTCGGGTTGATGTCTATTGGCGGTGGTACGTTGCTGCCCGGCACACCGGCGGGTATTATTGAACTGTTGCAACGTTCCGGCATTGCTATCGCCGGTAAAAACTGCGTCGTGCTCGGACGAAGCAATATCGTGGGCAAGCCCATCGCGGCGCTGCTTTTGAGAGAGCACGGCACCGTTACCATTTGCCATTCCCGGACGGAGAATCTTGCGGAGGTTACGCGGCAGGCGGACATACTCGTCGTTGCCATCCGGCAGAAGCGTTTCGTCACAGCGGACATGATAAAGGACGGCGCTGTCGTCATTGATGTGGGGATGCACCACATCGGCGGGAAGAAACGCTGCGGTGACGTGGATTACGACTCCTGCTTCGAAAAGGCAGGGTATATCACGCCCGTGCCGGGCGGCGTGGGGCCGATGACCATCGCCATGTTGATGAAGAATTGCCTCGCGGCGTATCATTTGCAGAACGAGGCATGAAGTGAAGTTTGAAGGGAGCGCTTAGTAATGTCAGATAAACAACGAAAGGCATTATTCGTCAGTATGGTTATAGCGTTTGTTTCGCAGGCGATTCTAGCGGTGAACGCTATCATTGCTATCGTTCGAGACGGTTGGAGCACTGTTGGTCTTATCGAAATTGTGCCATTTATTAGTATCGCTTTTGCACTTGCAACGCTGCTGCTTGTTTTTACTATAAGAAAAAGAGATAAATAATAAGCCGCTAAACGCGGCGTAAAGATTTAACAAAAGACATTGAGGTGTAGGGTTGAATATTATAGAAGGAATCAAAATCGCGCTTGTGTCGCTGGGCTGCGATAAAAATTTAATGGACAGTGAGGTCATGCTCGGGCTGATTGGTGAGGCGGGCTGCGTGCTTGTACAGGATAGGGCGCAGGCAGACGTCATCATCATCAACACCTGCGGTTTCCTACAGGATGCCGCGCAGGAGAGTGTGAATCATATCCTCGACGCGGGGGAATACAAGGAGAAGGGTGCTTGCCGCGCGATTGTCGTAACAGGCTGCCTTGCACAGCGGTACGGGGAGGATATTTTCGAGGAGCTACCCTGTGTGGATGCTGTCGTCGGGACGAATGACTACGCGCAGATTGCGGATGCGATTGCATCTGTGCTGTCGGGGAATCCGTACACGGCGCTTCTCGGTGCGCGGAATATGCCAGACGAGGAAATTATGGCAAAGCGTGTTATCAGCACGCATGGGTATTACGAATATCTGAAAATTGCCGAGGGCTGCGACAATTGCTGCACCTACTGCACGATACCGCGCATCCGCGGGCATTACCGCAGCCGCAAGTTGGAGTCGCTTGTCAAGGAAGCGGAGATGTTGGCGGCAAAGGGTGTGAAGGAGCTCATTCTCGTGGCGCAAGATACATCGCTCTACGGCAAGGCGCTGTATGGTGAGTCGTCGTTGCATATCCTCTTGCAAAAGCTGTCCGCTATTGACGGTATCCGCTGGATTCGTCTGATGTATTGCTATCCAGAACATATCTACGACGAATTGATTGAGGAAATGGCGCGGAATCCCAAGGTCGTCCATTATATCGACATGCCGATACAGCATTCGGACGACGAGGTGTTGAAGCGCATGGGTCGCCGAAGTACGCGCGACGGGTTGTACGACACGATTGACAAGCTGCGTGACGCGATGCCCGATATTGCCATCCGCACGACAATTATCACAGGTTTTCCCGGGGAGTCGAAGGAAGCGTTTGACAATATGGTGGATTTTATGGAAGAAGTGCGTTTCGACCGCCTCGGTGTTTTCGCGTACTCCCGCGAGGAGGATACGCCGGCCGATGCGCTCTCCGGGCATTTGCCGGAAAAGCTTAAGCAAAAACGGCGTGATAGGTTGATGGAATTGCAGCAGGAAATTGCGGCGGCCAATGCTACGGATATGGTGGGTCGCGAGTTGGATGTCATCGTTGAAGAATACTTAGGCGATGAGAAACGCTACATCGGGCGGAGTTACATGGATGCGCCGTTCACGGACGGGGTTGTGTTTTTCCCGTGTGAAGAAAAGTTGGAGCCGGGTGAATTTGTCACGGTCAAGGTAACGGGCGCGGCCGTGTATGACTTGGAAGGGGAGGTAGTGCGACGTGAATCTGCCGAATAAATTGACACTGCTGCGCGTGCTGATGATACCCGCGTTCTTGGTGGTGCTGCTGCTGTGTTTGCCAAATGCACAAGCGGCGCGATGGATTGCCGCTGGGATTTTCGCACTGGCGTCTTTTACCGATTGGCTGGATGGATACATCGCGCGGAGGTATAAGCTTGTGACAAATTTCGGAAAATTCGCTGACCCGCTGGCGGATAAGCTCCTCGTCTGCGCAGCGATAATTGCACTGACAGAAATGGGCGAAATTGCTTCTTGGGTGACGATTGTGATTGTCAGCCGGGAGTTGATTGTGACGGGCTTCCGCTTGCTTGCGGTAGAGCAGGGGCTTGTCTTGGCCGCCGGGTTTGGCGGTAAGTTGAAAACCGCCGTCACGATGGTGACGATTCTCTGGATACTGGTGTTTCCTGTAACCGGTTGGGCATTTGTTGCCGGGCAGGTATTAATTTATGTTTCAGCCGCGCTGACAGTTTACTCCGCTATTGAATATATCGCTAAAAATTTGAATGTGCTAAGGGATGTGAAATAGATGACGGCTGAGATTCTATCTGTCGGAACGGAGCTTTTGCTGGGCGATATTGTGAACACGAACGCGGCGTTTTTATCGAAGGAGCTGGCAAAACTCGGCATCAATGTGTATGTGGAAACGACTGTGGGCGACAATGCCGCGCGGTTGCTGGATGCATACCGCAATGCCTTCGCACGTGCGGATTTGGTGATTACGACCGGTGGCCTCGGCCCGACGGAGGACGACCTGACGAAAGAGGTTGCGGCGGAATACTTTGGCCTGACACTTGTGGAAGACGCGGAATCCATGCGGTTGCTGAAGGGCTACTTCGCGAAATCCGGTTCCCATATGACGGCCAACAATCTCAAGCAGGCGTTTATCCCCGAAGGAGCGATTGTGCTTACAAACGCAAATGGCACTGCGCCCGGTTGCATGGTGGAGGCGAATGGGAAAATCCTCGTGATGCTTCCCGGCCCGCCGAATGAATGTGTTCCCATGTATCACAGTGAGGTCGCGCCAAAGTTGAAGAAGCATACAGACAGTATGTTTGTTTCGAAGACGCTGCATCTCGTCGGTATCGGCGAAAGCGCTATGGAGACAGAAATCAAGGATTTACTGGATGTGCAGACAAACCCGACCATTGCGCCTTATGCCAAGACGGGCGAGTGTACGCTTCGCATTACGGCGAAAGCGGTGGACGAGGCGGAAGCCGCGCGTATTATCGCACCGGTTGCCGACGAGTTGTGCCGACGCTTCGGTACGAAAATATACGGGGAAGATGATACGAACTTGGCGGAGACGCTGGTACGGTTGCTGACAGCAAAGGGCATGACTATCGCTATGGCGGAATCTTGCACAGGCGGCTTGCTGACAAGCGCGATTGCGGATGTGCCGGGCGCGTCAGCGGTTCTCGTCGAAGGTGCCGTTACCTATGCAAATGCGGCGAAAATGAACCGCCTCGGCGTAAAGGAAGAAACCCTGGCACAACACGGCGCGGTCAGCCGTGAAACGGCGGCAGAAATGGCGGAAGGTATAGCAAAAACATCCGGCGCGGACGTTGGTGTCAGCACGACAGGCATCGCTGGGCCGGACGGCGGCACGGCGGAAAAACCGGTTGGATTGGTATATGTTGGGCTCTATTTCCGGGGGAAAGCCGAGGTTATCGAGCTTCGCCTATCCGGCAATCGGCGCAAAATCCGCGAGCGGACGGTTATCAGCGCGCTGGATATGGCGCGAAGGGCAATGTTGAATGATTGATAAAATGATTGCAAGCGTAGAAGTAAAAGCGTCGCGCTTGTTTACCAGTAAATAAAATCATGTACATACAAGGAGGATATGGAATGGCTGACAAGAAGGAAGACCGTGCGGTTGAGGGACGCAAGCAGGCGTTGCAAAACGCGCTGGCTAATATTGAGAAGCATTTCGGCAAGGGTTCGGTTATGCGGTTTGGCGAAAAGGTAGAGGGCAGCACAACGGAAGCGATTCCGACAGGTTCGCTGAGTCTTGACTTGGCACTGGGCGTGGGTGGTGTGCCGCGCGGGCGGATTATTGAGATTTACGGGCCGGAATCGTCGGGTAAGACGACGGTGACGTTGCATATCGTCGCGGAGGTGCAAAAGCGTGGCGGTATTGCGGCGTTTATCGACGCGGAGCACGCGCTTGACCCTGTGTATGCGAAAAAAATCGGCGTGAACATTGATGAGCTTTACATATCCCAGCCGGACGATGGCGAGCAGGCGTTGGAAATTGCGGACGAAATGGTGCGTTCCGGCGCGATTGATATCATCGTTATCGATTCCGTGGCGGCGCTTGTGCCCCGTGCAGAATTGAACGGCGAAATGGGCGATAGCCATGTCGGCTTGCACGCACGACTGATGTCGCAAGCGCTTCGTAAATTGACAGCAGTGAGTAATAAAAATGATTGTATGATTATTTTCACGAACCAGTTGCGTGAAAAAATCGGCGTATCCTACGGTAATCCGGAAACGACAACGGGCGGGCGGGCACTCAAGTTTTACGCGTCCGTGCGTATGGATATTCGAAAAACGGAGACGTTGAAGTCCGGTGATAAGCAAATCGGCAACCGTACGAAGGTGAAAATCGCGAAGAACAAAGTTGCGCCGCCGTTCCGCTTGGCTGAGTTCGACATCATGTTCGGCGAGGGTATATCCCGTGAGGGCGACGCGTTGGATTTGGCGGTAGACCGTGACATCGTGAACAAAAGCGGGTCATGGTATTCGTACAATGAGACGCGCATCGGGCAGGGGCGCGAAAATGCGAAGCAGTTCCTCAAGGACAATCCCGAGGTGTTCATAGAAATTGAAAACCGCGTACGCGAATTGAACGGCCTCCCCGTGCTGGGTGAGGTGACGAATGTATTCGCCAACAAAGAAGGCGGCGAAGCCACCGAAAAGGAACCCAAAAAATCCGGCAAGAGTGGAAAAACGACAAAGAGCAAGGAGCCAAAGAAACAGGAAATCGATGAGGAAGAAATAAACGCTATCATCGGCGAACTTGGTTTCGAGGGCGACCCAGAGGATGAATAAGCGAGACGAAGAGGGCGCGAAAGCCGCGGCAACGCGGCTTGTGCTGCAACGGATGCGCGGACGGCGTGAGCTGTTGAAACGGCTGACGGACAGCGGGTACTTGTTGGAACATGCCGAAGCGGCAGTGGAAATGCTTGCGCGGAACGGGTACATTGACGACGTGGCGTTTGCCAGAGCGTTTATTCTAGATAAAATGCGCCTGCGCGGGCATGGGGAAACGCGGATTCGCCAGGAGTTGCGTGCGCTGGGTGTGGCAGCGGATGATATTGAACAGGGTTTTAAGCTGTGTGATATGCAATGCGAGGAGGAGGGCGAGCCGCGGCTCCTGCGGGAGTTGCAAAATGCTCTGCATGCGCTGAAAAAAAACATGCGCGGGCGAACGTTTGAAAATGCGGC
>JGI994J12354_10002074_pt1 | contig 19953 bp, 14 predicted proteins | sample IntmicLarv3ML3BL_FD_12354 | JGI IMG/M metagenome (IMG submission 12354)
ATTTTTAAGTCCACCAAGACCACCGCAACCAACCAGCAAACACGCTGAAAACAACATTACAAAAAACAGACTGATTTTTCTCATTCCATAAACACTCACTTTCTGGTTTAAATTCTCTATTATTAGTATAACAAAAATATACGTTTTTTAATATATTTAATGCGTCCAATAGCGTTGAGAGCTATTTTTTCTTTTTTCCACTTTTGAGATTAGCAAAAGGCAACAATAATTTGCCCTTTGTTCTCTTTCGAATATCCTTATATTTCAGCCCAAATTTCTCAATTCGTTCATATTCTTCATCTTCTGGTTCATTTTTACAAGTCTTCCACACAAAATAAAGCTGCTCAACGTTTGCTAAGTGCCAAATATATCTCCCACCCCGATGATCAATTCTTGCTTTTTTCCCTGCCTTTTCTAGTATTTCTGCACCCAATCCAAAAATTATATATTTTCTAATTCGTTCTCTTAAATTCGAGTCTTGCTCTGTTCCATCAAGATTAGTTCCACCAGCTTTACCAAAGTATAAGATTTTTTCATTTGCAACCCATTTTTCCTGCAATTTTTCCTTTAATACTTTTGAACTTCCATCCTCCTTCATCCTGTATTTTCCATCTTCTATAAATTCAGGCGAAAATCCATCGGGTGCAATAACCGCATAAATCCCCTTCTCATCGGGTATCGACTGCCATATTGGCAAATCCAAATCTACGGTACCATCTTCTGCTATAGTCTTTTTTAAATCTCCTATCAGTACTTTTTTCTTTTCAAATCCTGAAAGCATATTACCCCTCCCAATCCAATTATTTATAATCCATGTTATCCAATTGTTAAAGCCAGCGTCAATAGGTTTGGNGAAAATTGGACACAAACTCGAAAAATTGAACACTGATTCTCATTGTTTTCTCAAATTATCAGGTATNCTAAATTTAANTATTCTCTGATAAAAACATGAATTTGTCATAAAAAGTCGCTATACTGATAACAACAATTAGAGATTTTAAATAGGGAGATGATGACATGACGACTCTATTGATTGCTGATGATCATCAGCAGATTACTTCGATTTTAAAAGAATATGCCGAAAAGGAAGGCTATCAGGTCATTCTTGCGACTAATGGCAATGAGGCGATTTCGCTATTTGAAGAACACTCGCCGGATCTCTTGCTTTTAGACGTGATGATGCCCGGCAAGGATGGCTTTCAGGTCTGTCAGGAGATTCGCAAAAATTCCAATGTACCGATTATCATGATTACTGCTCGGAGCGAAGAATTTGAGCGCATCATGGGACTTGACATCGGTGCCGACGATTACATCGTAAAGCCCTTTATGCCCAGCGAGGTCATGGCGCGGGTGCGGGCGATTCTGCGGCGTATCCAGCAGCAAGACGACGAAAAAATGCAGGTCTTTACCTATGGCAGCCTAACGATTAATTTGGATTATTACACCGCTTCAATCGGCGATACTGCTTTGGCTCTTACCAAAAAAGAACTGGAAATTCTCTGGACTTTGGCAACCAACCGCAACAAAGTTTTTTCCCGGGAGCAGTTGCTCAATCAGCTTTGGGGCTATGATTATTTCGGAGATACCCGAACGGTAGATTCCCACATCCGTCGGCTTCGCTCCAAAATTGAGGCGATAGAGCATCCGGAGTGGGAGCTCAAAACCATTTGGGGAGTGGGGTATAAATTCGAGGGTTCTTTATGATCAAAAATAAAATTGCCACCAAATTAACTCTATATTTTCTCAGTGCCTTAGCCGCTTTTACCATCATTATTTCCGGGGTTTTCTTTTTCCTTTTTCAGGCCTATATCGTAGAGTGGAGCCGGGGCGAAATGGAAGGAAGAGCCACCCGAATTGCCACCTATTTTTCCGAGCAAATGACTGCCGGCGACTCGGATAACTCTTGGGAAAGGCGCCCAGCCCGCCCCCCTCGAACCTCATCCCAGGAAAATTCCGAACGCCGAGAGCGAGACCCTCGCTCTCTCAGGCATCATGACAGCAATAATCTCCGCTCAATCAATAATCTCTCCAATAGTAATATCTGGGTCATTGATGCCCAGCGCAATCTTAGCACCTCCAATCGAGGCGAACAGGAGCAAGTGCCTTTGACTTATTCCCTGCTTCCTTCAGATGGCAAAAATATGGTTGAGTCGGTATTTAAAGGAAAAATCCACTTTAGCAGAGGCTTTACCTCGGTTATTCATGCACCGACCCTCACGGTAGGTGTGCCGATTCGAGATGATCAAGGGGATATTCTCGGCGTTGTCCTTCTTCATCGGCCGATGGAAGGCATAACCAACCTTTTCGAGCATAGCCTGCGCCTCCTTGGAGGCAGTATCTTGATTGCTCTGATTCTTTCATTTTTAGTCGCCATTAAGCTGGCCTATTCTTTTACCAATCCTTTAAATAAAATGAAAGATACCGCCCTCAAACTGGCAGATGGCGACTATGAAGCCAAAAATAACCTGACTATCGCCAATGAAATCGGCCAGCTCTCCAATGCCATGGATCTCATGAGCGAGCGGCTTCATCAGGCCTCAAAAGAAAAAGAAAAACTCGACCGATTCAAAAATAACTTTATCGTCAATATTTCTCACGAACTCCGCACACCGATTACAGTCATTCGTGGCTCTTTAGAAGCCTTGGTCGATAAAGTAGTCAGCAAACCGGAGCAAATGGAAGAATATCACCAGCAAATGCTCAAAGAGGCCATCCTCTTACAGCGCTTGACCGGTGACCTCTTAGAAATCTCCCGCCTGCAAAATGAAGACTTCCCCATGGTCAAAGAAAAGATCAACCTTTGGGATCCGCTAGATGACGCAATTCGAAGCGCAAAATCCCTAGGCAAAGATAAAAATATCTCCATTGACATTGAACGAGAATCCTCACCGAAAATCTTCTCCGGCGACTACGGAAGACTCCGTCAACTCTTCCTCATCATCCTGGATAATGCGGTAAAATTCTCGCCGGAAAACGGTCGCATTCATGTCATCCAGACCGGCAATACCATCCACATCCGCGACTACGGCAAAGGTATCTCGCCGGAGGATTTACCTTATATTTTTGACCGATTCTACCAATCTTCCCTCGGAGCTACCGACCTTGGAACCGGCCTTGGCCTCGCCATCGCCAAGCAAATCGCCGCCCGACACGACATCACTCTTACTGCGGCATCTATCCCTGATGAGCCGGGAGCTCAATTTGAACTCGAATTTCCGGAAAAATTAAAAGCATACTAATGAGTTTATCATTCTCTCCCTAAAGACACAGAAAATCCCCCTCTTGTAGAATAATTCTATAAGAGGGGGATTTTTTATCCAAAATAGCAATCCGCTTTAAATCAAATCAAGTAACGCTTGGCCGGCTCGCTGTCTATGCAGACGAACCAATTTTTCTACTTCTTCCGGATTACCTTCCAATAAGACCTTAATAATCTCTTCATGCTCATCAATTGATTTTTTCAGCCGCTCTGCTGAAAGACCAAAAACCGCTCGAGTCCGCTCGCATTCATTTAGCATCTCATAAATCATATCTTTGATTCGTTGATTTTCAATATGACTCGTAATGGTTTTGTGAAATTCCAAATTCATCTTACCAAACTCAACATAATCGCCGAGCTTCGCGTATTTTTTCATACCCTCAACACAAGATTGCAATTTCATCAGGTTTTCTTTATTAATCGAAACTGCCGAGCGAGCCGCATAGCCTTCCAGCACGCTTCTCGCCTCAATAATTTCTTTAATCGTTTCTTTATCCAATTCGGCGACTTGCGCTCCGGCATGAGGAATCATCGTGACCAGACCTTGAGCCTCCAGCATGCGAATTGCCTCGCGAACCGGACTCTCGGAAATCCCATATTCACCGGCAATTTTCCGAATAATCAGGCGTGATCCGGGCGCTAAGACCCCAGTCACAATCTTCTCCTTTAAAATATTATAAATAGCCTCCAATTTTGTCGTTGCTATTTTTTCTATACTTTCCATCGTAGAACCAACAGACCCTTCTTTTTAGATTATTGCGAAATATATAATATATCATTAGCTTAAATACTACTCTAATCTGCCTACTCCGTCAACTATTTTGTATCTCTCAAATCCCGCTTTTGAGATAATTTCATTCCATTTTCTATCTTGACGGATAATAATTCTAATGCTAGGATAGCCGTATATAATATATGATATATTATATACGGCTATCTATTTTACTTTAAAGAAGGAGGATTTCTAAAATATGTCAAGCAATTATTACAAAGAAAAGTGCTGGTGGGCTAGTCCGTACAACGATTATCCCAATGTCATTGACCAAGCGGCACTGCCGAAAAAAGTGGAAATTCACGATGCCACATTGCGGGACGGCGAGCAGACTGCCGGAGTTGTTTTTTCTGTAGATGACAAAATCCGAATTGCAGAAAAATTAAACGAACTCGGCATTGAGCGAATTGAAGCCGGTATGCCTGCGGTATCCACGGACGATTACACAGCGGTAAAGAGTATTTGCAAGAGAAATCTCAATTCCAAAATATTCGCATTCACCAGAGCGATGCGAGTAGACATCGACCAATCTGTCGATTGCGGCGTTCATGGGGTAATCATTGAAGTGCCGATTGGCTACCCAAAATTAAAATATCAATTCAACTGGACTTGGGAAAATGTCCTTGAAAAAAGCCTCGACTGCATCAATTATGCGAAAAGCCAAGGTCTTTACACAGTCATCTTTCCTTACGATACCACCAGAGCCAGAGAAGAAGATTTGGAAAATCTTATGACCGGACTCATGAAAGATTCCTCCCCTGACTCGGTAGGCGTTGTGGACACCATGGGTTGCGCAACTCCAGAGAGCATCCAATACCTTGTACGTAAAATGAACCAATGGACTGGCGGCATCCCTGTGGAAGTCCACACTCATAATGATTTCGGCATGGGCGTTGCCACCGAATTCGCCGGAATGCTCGCCGGATCGACAGTACTCCATTCCTGCATGAATGGTCTAGGCGAAAGAACCGGAAATGCGGCTACCGAGGAATTGATGGTAGGGATGAAAATTCTTTACGGTTTGGATAACGATTACAAACTGGACAAACTAGTAGATGCTTGCGCTATGGTTTCGGATATTTCCGGTATTCCTATCGCGACCAATAAACCGATTAGCGGCAGCCGAAATTATACTCGTGAATCCGGCATCGGAGTAAACTTAGTCGTATCAGAGCCATTGGCAATGTTCGCCACAGATCCGCAACTCTTCGGCCGAGAAGGCCAAGTCGTTTTAGGCAAGAAAAGCGGCAAAGCTTCCATTGAGCATTATTTCAATCAAATGGGAGTCCCCTCCTCCGATGCACTGGTAGAAACCGTCCTTGCAAAAGTAAAAGCGCTCAGCATCAGCGAAAAACGACTGGTCACAATGGAGGAATTCCAAAACATCATTAATTCTTCTAAATAAAGCCTGAGCAACCCGTTCCACTTCTTTAGGTGAGAAAACTTCAAAATCAAAGGACTAAAGTATCAATAATTTAATGGAGGTGTTTACATGGCTAAAACAATGGTTGAAAAGATTTTCTCAAAAAAACTGGGACGAGATGTCCGACCCGGAGAAAATGTCTTTTTATCGCCTGACAAAATTATCATGTACGAATGGAGTTCTATTTCTGATTATGTTTTTGATTTAGTTGAAAATGATCTTGGCTGCAAAAATGTCGATTGGAGTAAATTGCTGCTATTTATTGATCACAAATTACCGGCTCAAAATGAAAAAGAGCAGGAATTTCATCTGGAAACTCTCAAATGGGGCAAAGAGCACGATGTAGAAGTCTTTTACGGTGAAGGCATCGGTCACCAAATCACTGCTGAGCGAGGCTTTGTACTGCCCGGCGATGTGGCTGTCCACTTTGACCGTCATGTCAATCTTTTGGGCGCTCAAGGAGTTTTTTCGGTAGGAACTCGGCTTGAACTTATCATGTCCTTTGTAAAAGATGCTTTCCCAATTCAAGTGCCTCGCACGGTACGAGCCGAATTGATTGGAGAGCTTCAGCCCGGCGTAATGGGCAGAGACTTACTGCACTATATCGTCAAAGACATCGGTCCTGGCGGCTCGCCAGACTGCGTACTCGAATTAGGCGGCCCCGGTGCTCTTTCGATCTCGATGGATGCCCGGCTCTGCCTTTGCGGATTGGCTTTATTCGTCGGCGCAACCACTGCAATGTTTGAGACCGACCAAGTCACCGAAGACTACTATAAAAATATCGGCAAATCCATTGATACCTTCGTGGCCGATAAAGACGCAGATTATTTCTTGAAGCGCACCTATGACCTATCTAAACTGGAGCCCCAAATTGTCGTGCCTCCAAAACCGGAATCTACCGTAAATATTAAGGAAGTCATCGGCACACCACTTCAACATGGCTATATCGGTTCTTGTGCCAATGGACGATTGGAAGACCTCGAAATCGCCGCACGAATTTTAAAAGGTCGCAAAGTCGCAAAGAATTTCCGGTTGATTATAAATCCAATTACCGATGATATCATGCGCCAAGCGCTAAAGCTCGGCTACATCGAAACTCTCGTCGATGCAGGGGCTTGGATTTCTTCCCCGACCTGTGATTACTGCTATGGAAAAGTCGGTGCAATTGCCGCCGGCGAAGCGATTATGTCCTCTGCAACCCTGAATGTTCCGGGGCGGATGGGTTCTGTTGATTCAGAAATCTACATCGGTAGTGCCGCTTCCATCGCCGCAGCAGCTATCGAGGGCAAGATTGTTGACCCACGAAATTACGTTTGATAAATAAAATGGCAGGGAGGTAAAAATATGAACTCATTAAAAGGCCGTGTGGCGTGGATTTTTGACGATCACTACGACGTTGATCTCATCATCGGTGTGCATTATATCCACGAAAAAAATATTGAAAAACTCGTTCCAATCAATATGAAAAACTACGATGTTGATTTTAATCAATCCATCAAGCCCGGTGATTTTTTGGTCGCCGGCCAAAATCTCGGATATGGTCATCCTCATCCACAAGCCATGAAAGTCATGCGAGAACTGGGAATCAATGTAGTAGTTGCCAAATCATTCGCCCGGGTATTCTTCAAAAACGAAGTCGCTGCCGGAATGAAATTATTCCCATGCCCCACTTTGCCTGATGATATTGAGCGATGGGAAGAATTAGAAGTCAATCTTGAAGAAATGGTAGTCATTCGGCACAAAGACAATAGTAAATATCCCCTTGCTGCTGTACCGCCAATCGAACTGGAAATTATCAAAGATGGCGGAATCGTCCCTTATCTGAGGAAAAATTTAGCTGAATAAAACAAGTTAGGAGTGTTACCATTATGAATGAACGACTTTGGCGCAGTTTAGTCTGTCTGGCAGTGCCGGCCGGAATACTTATGACTCCGGTTCCAGAAGGACTGACTCCAGAGGCTTGGCAAATTTTCGCATTTTACTTGGCTTCCATCGTCGGTCTTATTTTAAGACCTTTCCCCGAACCAATCGTGCTTCTGGCAACTATGGCAGGTATTTCCATCATGTATCGCCAGACCGGTATTGCGCTCTCCGGCTACTCCAGCTCAATTGCTTGGTTGGTATTCGTCGCCTTCCTAGTCGGTCAATGCTTCGTTGAAACCGGGCTTGGAAAACGTATTGCTTATCTACTTGTGCGATTTATGGGGCAGACTGCCCTTCGACTCGGTTATGTAATCTCCGCAACCGATGGTATTTTGGCACTGGCAGTGCCTTCAAATACCGCTCGTACCGGCGGACTGAGCTTCCCGATTTTCCACAACGTGGCCAAGACCCTGGGCTCTAATCCGGGAGAATCGTCTCGCAAAATCGGCGCNTATTTAATGATTATGCTTTATCAAGTCAGCTTGGCGTCTTCTTGCCTCTTTATGACAGCAAATGCCAACAATCCNCTCATCGTCTCTTTCGCTCACAATATCATGGGTGTAGAGCTCACTTGGGCAGATTGGTCAATTGCCATGTTGCCGCCGGGAATCGTGGTTATGCTTGTGATTCCCTGGCTGGTATTTAAGCTCTGTCCGGCGACCCTATCGGTCATTGATAATACCGAAATCGCTGACAATGGCCTGAAAGAACTTGGGCCTATGAGTAGCAATGAGAAAAAACTCTGCGGCTTATTCTTTTTGGCAGTTATCGGTTGGGCAACCGGCAGTATCACAAAAATCGACACTACCGCAGTCGCATTGGGCTTCCTAGTCGGCTGCATGATTTTCGGAATCATCAGCTGGGACAGCGTGCTTTCAACGAAGACTGCATGGAGTACCTTCATTTGGTATGCCGGTATCATCTCTTTTGCTACCGGGCTTTCCAGGGCGAAGTTTTTCGACTGGCTAGGCGACATTATCAGCAAAAGCATCAGCTTTGATGGGATTGACCCCATAGTGGTGCTTGTATGTATTTTGATAATAAGCGTTCTCATACGATACTTCTTCGCCTCAGTAGCGGCATTTGTATCCAGTATGGTACCGGTTTTCATGACTTTCGGCTTGGCCGCCGGAGTACCACCGGTAGTGCTTACCTTAATGCTGGGCGCATCGGCTCTCTTGGGTAGCTTGACCACCCACTACGGCAATGGTGTCGGCCCAATTATCTTTGGTCTGGGCTACGTTGACCAAGGGACTTGGTGGAAAGTGGGTCACGCAGTCACATTTGTCAGCCTGGCAATTTATTTGCTTTTAGGACTGCCTTACTGGAAAATGATCGGTCTCTGGTAATTTACCAATCCTCTCCATAACCTCCTCCTTCTTTGCAAAGACCCCTGTAATCGGGCTCACAAGCCTTATTTACAGGGGTCTTTGTTTTTATCTAGTTTTCCTCCAGCCTCGGCGCCAAGAGCTCAGCCTGTTCTTCCAGTTTTTCCTGAGCCACCGAGAGCATCAGGCGAAGACGACTCAATTGATTTACGGTACTGATACCGGGATCATAATCAAGAGGCACGATATTCAGCTCCGAGTATGCTTTTTTCAGCTCTTTAATCATGCCCTTACCGACGATGTGATTGGGCAGGCAACCAAAGGGCTGAAGACAGACAATATTATTGACCTTCTCCTGCAAAAGAGCGGCAATTTCGCCGGTCAAAAGCCAGCCTTCACCGGTCATATTCCCTAAAGAGAGGAAGCGGCTCGCCAATTCCGCCAGCTCATCAATAGAGTGAGGAACCTGAAAACGCTCGCTGACTGCAAGGGCTTTCCGCATATCTTTCTGTAAAAATTCCAGTACCTTAATAAAGGCTCTTGCCATCGCCATTTCCTTAAAACTGCCTGCCAGCAGTTTATACTGGGCAATGTAATCATAAGCAGAGTAAAGAAAAAAGCTCATCATATCCGGCACGACCACCTCGGCGCCTTCACTTTCTAAAAGCCTGACGATTTGATTATTCGCCGTCGGATGATATTTTACGAGAATTTCGCCGACGATACCTACTTTGGGCTTTATCTCATCAGAGCGCAATTCCAGTCCATCAAAATCCCGAACGATATCAAAAATATTGTTCCGAAAATTCTTGCGGCTACCATTGAGCAAATCGGCTTGGCATTTTTCCGCCCATTCTTCTGCGAGCCGCTCTGCCGAACCGGAGTATTTTTCATAAGGCCTGACCCGATGAAGTACATTCATCAAAAGATCGCCATACAGGGTGCTTTTAACCAAATCATTCATCATTGATAAAGTAAGGGAAAAGCCCGGCGATTTTTCGCCCCACAAAGAAAATACCGGCACCTGCCCCAATCCGGCATCTTTTAAGGCTTTTCGGAGCATTGCAATGTAATTGGTCGCCCGACAGCCACCACAGGTCTGAAACATGATAATTGAAGTGTTATTCGGGTCAAATTCCCCGGACTTAAGCGCCGCAATCATCTGCCCGGTCACGACTAGGCTGGGATAGCAGGCATCATTATTCACATACCGAAGCCCCGCATCAATCGAAGCCTTATCCTCCACCACCGGAATTACCGTCTGATAGCCGGCTTTTTGCAGACTGGTACGGATAAACTGAAAATGAATCGGCGACATCTGAGGAACTAAAATCGTATGTTCTTTCGCCATTTCCTTGGTAAATACCACCCGCTCATACTGATAATCCTGCGTCGCCTCAGCGGGTCTTTGACTTTGTCTTTCTCGAATCGCCGCAAGGAGCGACCGAATACGGATGCGTACTGCACCGAGATTATTGATTTCATCCAATTTAATAATCGTATAGATTTTTCCGTAATTTTCAAGGATTTCCCGTACCTGATCGCTCACAACCGCATCAAGACCACAGCCGAATGAATTAATTTGCACCAAGTCTAAATTTGGCCTCTCAGCGACAAAAGAAGCGGCCTGATAAAGTCGGGAATGAAATGTCCATTGATCTACTACCCGCAAAGAGCGAGTCGTCCGGCTTAGATGGCGAATCCCATCCTCCGTTAAAATGGCAATCCCATAAGACTGGATTAATTCCGGCAAGCCATGATTGATTTCCGGATCAATGTGATAAGGCCTGCCTGCCAGTACCACTCCATGAATTTGATGAGCTTCGATATATTCCAGCGCTTCTTCACTTTTCCTTTGAATATCAGCGCGACAAAGTGCTCGCTCCCGATAAGCTTTTTCCAAAGCGGAGCGAATTTCTTTCGGGTTTAGATTTTCCGAAGCGAGTTCGATTACAAGCCGCTTAAAAAGCCGCTTTGGATTATCAAGGGAGAAAAATTCATGGAAAAAAGCAATCCCCTTTTCCTTCAGCACATCCATATTAGAATCAATATTTTCCGGATAAGAAGCGACAATCGGACAATTAAAAGAATTATCCGCCCCCTCATGCTCTTTTTCATTGTGACTGATGCAAGGGTAGAAAATCTTTTGAACACCCTTGGAAATCAGATTGGCAATATGACCATGCACCAATTTGGCCGGATAGCAAACCGTCTCCGAAGGGATTGTATCCATTCCCAACTTGTAGATTTGCGGGGTACTTCGATCCGATAGCACCACTTCATAGCCAAGCTCTGTAAAGAAAGTAAACCAAAGCGGATAATCCTCATACATATTCAGCACCCTGGGGATACCGATTTTACCGCGGGACGCATTTTTTAGAGGTATATAGCCGAAAATTCGCCGATATTTATAGTCATATAAATTAGGGATTTGGCTGACTGCCGATTCGCCGCCAATGCCTCGCTCACAGCGATTGCCTGAATGATATTCCCTGCGATTAGCAAATTTTTTCGTAGTAATCAGGCAACGATTGCCACAGAAATTACAGCGCCGAGTGGCGGTCTCAGTATGAAAATCCACTAACTCATGATCTTCCGCCAACGTAGATTTTTCTTGGGAATTGCACCGCTCCAATGCTAACAGCGCCGAGCCGTACGCCCCCATAATACCGGAGATATCCGGCCGAATCACCTCAGCGCCAGTAATTTTCTCCATTGCCCGTAAAATCGCATCATTATAAAAAGTGCCCCCTTGGACAACGATTTTTCCGCCCAGCTCCTCCACATTTTTCAGGCGAATCACTTTAAAGAGGGCATTTTTAATCACCGAAATTGCCAGCCCCGCGGAAATATCGCCGACCTCAGCCCCTTCTTTTTGTACCTGCTTGACCTTGGAATTGATAAATACCGTACAGCGAGTTCCCAAATCGACCGGACGCGCCGAGCGAATCGCCAACTCGGAAAATTCCTTGGCCGTGAGCCCCAACGAACGGGCAAAAGTTTCAATAAAAGAGCCACAACCGGAAGAACAAGCCTCATTGAGCATAATCGAATCAATGACCCCATCCCGCACAAAAAAGCTTTTCATATCCTGACCACCGATATCCATGACAAAAGTTACGTCCGGCAGAAAATGACTCGCCGCCTTCAGATGAGCAACGGTTTCTACCTCGCCCTGATCAACTCGAAGTGCCGCCTTGATGAGCTGTTCGCCATAGCCGGTCGCAATCGAGCCGGCAATTTGCACCCCCGCCGGCAACAAGGAATAAATCTCCCGCAAAGCCCCGACCACAGTTTCCAGCGGCTTCCCCTGATTACTGCTGTAAAAGGAATGAAGAAGCCGCCCGACATCGTCAATCAAAGCCAGTTTTGTGGTGGTTGAACCCGCATCAATTCCCAGATAAACCTTGCCCTGATAGCTTTCAAGCTCCCCTTTAGGTACCTGATTTTTTCCATGGCGGGCTTTAAATTCCAGATACTCCGCCTCATCTTTAAAAAGCGGCTCAATTTGTTCTCCTTCGCCGGTAGCGCACAAGCAGTGGATTTTTGAAAATTGGGCATAAAAGTCCGCCCCGCTCATCGTTTCTGATTGGGTAGCGATGGCCGCTCCGAGAGCGACAAAATATTGGGCGTTTTCCGGCAAAAATACCTGCGAATCCTCTAGCTTTAAGGTTTCAATAAATCGCTGAAGTAATTCAGGCAGGAAAAAGAGTGGCCCTCCCAAAAAGGCCACATTGCCCCGGATTGGCTGTCCCTGCGCCAATCCGCTTATGGTTTGATTGACCACCGCTTGAAAGACCGAAGCGGCAATATCTTCTTTGGCAGCTCCATCATTCATCAGAGCCTGCACATCACTTTTAGCAAAAACTCCGCACCGAGAGGCAATCGGATAAATCATCTGATGATTTTTCGCCAATTCATTCAGCCCCGCCGGATCGGTATTCAAAAGGCTCGCCATCTGGTCGATAAATGAACCGGTACCACCGGCACAGACCCCATTCATTCGCTGCTCTAAAGTCGCATTGAAGTAGGTAATCTTCGCATCCTCGCCACCCAATTCGATGACTGTATTAATTTGCGGCAATAGCTCCCGCACCGCTTTTGTACAGGCAATGACCTCTTGCATGAAAGGCCAACCCAGCCCTTCGGCAATTCCCATACCTGCCGAGCCGGTCACCATGACCGAAAGCTCTTCGCCCCTCAAATAAGGCTCTGCTTCAGTCAAAATTTTCTCCAACCCCATCGGGATATTGGAAAAATGCCGCTCATAGCGGCAGAACAAAATCCTGCCCTGCCAGTCCATCACGACTGCCTTTACAGTAGTTGAGCCCGCGTCAATGCCGACTCGTATTCTTTTATTCATTTTTCACCATCCAGAGTTATTACTCTTCTTTCTTTGTTCAATAAAACTTTTTGGTAGCTACTCAGAAGCACATCCTCTAAACTCGGTAAGGAAATCAGAGCCCGCTCCCTAGCTTGTCCCCTATTGTATCACATTTTTAAATTTTTCTCCTGTTCAAATTGCACAGCCCACTATTTACAAGGATTCTGCATCATTTACCCCTTTTTCATTTCGTCTACCGACTTATCCTTTTTCTGGGATTTTTTACTCATTTTGTCTACTCATGATATAGTATTAAAAAGAACCAAAATGCGAGGTTATCATGAAAACAATCTCCAAATTTTTTATCGCTTTGACCCTGTTCTTTTCGTGCGCCCAAATAACCGCCTCCGCAGCATTTTTGGGTGACCTTTTCTATGACTACACCCTCAGCCGCTACCCTTTAGAAGAAATGATTCGGCGAGAAGGGCTAGAGACCCAAAGCCAGAAGCGACGCTATGATTTTTACCTGACCCAAAGAGCCGAGCATCATCAATGGCTGAGCGAGCAAAAGCCGACAAATCTGACAATCGAAAGTTTCGATGGCCTTAAGCTCTATGGGAGTTATTTAGAGAGAAAAAAATCAGCCCCCACAGTTATCATCGCCCACGGTTATCGAAGCGATAGCATTGATATGGTGCCCTTTGCCCAATACTTTCAAAGCCTCGGCTTTAATGTCCTTTTGCCTGATGCCAGAGGCCACGGCAAAAGCGACGGTGATTACGTCGGCATGGGCTGGCACGACCAAATCATTGAAAAGAATGGCAAGGACAGCACCTTGATTCTCTATGGTGCATCTATGGGCGGCTCCACAGTCCTCATGGCGGGCGGCGAAAAATTGCCGCCCCAAGTAAAGCTCATCATTGCCGATTGTGCCTATACCAATGCCTATGACATTATCGCCCATCAACTGGAAAAACGCTCACTTCCCGGAATATCTCTAGATATGGATGGCCTTAACCGCACCGTCAAAGCCAAAGCCAACTATGACTTAAAGGAAGCCTCAGCACTTGCCCGAGTAAAGAAAATCAAAGTACCCATTATTTTTATTCACGGCGAAGAAGATGACTTCGTGCCCATTGCCATGACCCAAGAACTCTACAAAGCCGCCCGAACAACTAAACAGCTTATTCTCGCCCCTCATGCCGGACACATGACCGCCCTTAGGGATCCGAATGTCCGAGAGCAAGTCACAAAAGCCATTCAAGAATATTTGAAAGGAGAATTTCCATGAATCTACTCCGAAAAGCAGGCCTCATTGCCATTTTGTTGCTCTGGTCTTTTTCGGCAATTGAAGCCTCCGAGCCTCCGGCACCTCATCAAGTCATTCTCATGCAAGGCCCCATGAGATATGATACGGTAGATTTTGAGAAAGAAGCACTCGAAGCGCTCCGGCAAAAATACCCTGCCGCTCAAATTCTTTCTTACTCTAATAAAAACTTACCTCAAAATGACCCTCAACTTACCCGGCTTATGGAAGAACTCCGCCAAAAGGATACCCGTCCTTTGGATCAAATTTTCCTGCTCAATTTTCTAAAAGACTACGGTGACCGAAAAAATCTCCGCACCCTTACATTTATCTATATCCAAGATATCAGCTACATCTACAGCGGTAGCTCCAATCCCTTAATTTGCGCCCGCTCTCTTTGGACTCAATATCGAATTACCGAACTGACTTTGGATACCCAAAATCCCAACGATTATATTTTCCGCTTTCTCGCCACCCAAGACCATCTTTTTATCCCCACTATGCCCACCAAATCACCGAAAGCAGAAATCATTTCATTTATTTAAAATAAACTCAAAATGCACTACTTTTTTATACCCTCTAAAACAAAACTCCTGCTGCGAATTATCGTAGCAGGAGTTTTTATCTTTTTAATCATTTATATCGCCCCGGAATGTCTGGCACCATAGTGTTGGATGAGAGCAAGGCGAAGCGAGAAACATAGCGTACCGTGTACAAATTGTACATCAGGCGATATGCTTTCGATGCTCCAACGCAGTTAGCGCCAACACTATGGCGCCAGAAGAGTCCAGAGTTGGCGGCCGATGAGAACTAAGGAAACCACAATAAATATCGGTCTTACCCAAGCGGCACCTTTTAAAATCGCCATCCTAGTACCTATCAGAGAACCGACGATTTGCGCCGCTCCCATCAAAAGTGCATAAGACCAGTTCACTTGCCCGAAATAGATGAAGGTCAAAGCCGCTGCAATATTACTGGTGCAATTGAGGATTTGTGCATTCGCAGCAGATTCCACAAAAGAACAGCCAATTACTAAAAAGCAGAAAATCAGGAATGTTCCGGTGCCGGGGCCAAAAAAGCCGTCATAAAATCCCAACGCAAAAGCCGCCATTGCACCACCGAAGAAAAGTGCTCCGGTCAGCGGACGATAGGTGGAATAAGAGCCCCAATCCCGCTTGAACATCGTCAGCAAACACACAGCAAAAAGGAGAACCACCACCAAAGTTCGCAGAGACTCCGAAGAAAAAAGCTGAGTCACAAAGACTCCCAGCACCGACCCCAGAAAAGACATCGGCACATAGCGCTTCATCAGATGCCCATTCACATGACCGCTCCGAATAAAAGTAATTGAGCTGGCAATCGCCCCCAGCACGCTGGAAATTTTATTACTTCCCAAAGCAGTCGCTGCCGGAAGACCGAGCATCAGAAAAATCGGCAGGGAAATCATGCCGCCACCGCCAACGATGGAATTCATAAATCCTGAGCCCAGCCCCCCCAGAAGTACCAATATCACCATACTCCATTCGAGATCCATTCAGAAAAGCCCCTCTCTTGCTTACCAAATTTGAGTACTCTTATCCCGTTATTGTTGAGCCCAATAGACAATGATTGCCGCCGCCAAAATAATAAATTGCATCGGAATCAATTTTTTATAGACCCCGCCCCACTCAGCATTGAAAAAATTCGTCGAAAGGGTCAGGCAAAGATGAGTCGGCGTAATCATCTGACCGGAAACCCCCGCCACATAAATAAAAGCCGCCAGCGCCACATCACCAGTCGCAATTCCGGCGACAAATGGGAAGACAATCGCTACGAAACCTTGGAGCATCCCGGTCAAAGCCCCCATGATATAAGCAATTATCGCAACTCCTATCACCGGCGATAATTCATTCTCCTGAAAGAACGAAATAAGCCCGCTTACCATACCGGTATCAAACAACATATGCTGAAAAAACAGTACCGCCCCGACAGTCCAGAAAATCCGAATATTCACGGATTCTACTACCTGATTTTTAAAATCCCCAAACCCGCGCCAAAGAATTAATGTTAATATTGATGTTGAGATCAAAGTCGCAATTGCAGCATTAAACTTAAAGACTAAAATCAAAGTGAAAATTCCAATTACCGGCCCCAGTGCCAAAGCCACCGCTTTAAGCAAGTGACGACCGGAAACTTTCTCCAGCTCAACCGGGACATTTTCTACTCCCCAACAACAAGCAAACCACCCGATAACAATCGCTAAAACTCCATAGCCAAATAATGCAGCAATCATATCGCCCATGGGTATCCTTGCAATTTCGCAAGCAAGAATGAGAGCCGGCGCCATCGGATTGACATAATCCCCATAGTGGCGACCCCAAAAATTGACTAAATTCTGATCCTCTGCCGACATTTTCAGAGGCTTCGCCAGCTTTTTTACCATAGGTGCCGAAAAAATCGCCCCGCCTAGCGAAGGAAGTAATCCCAAAAATGAGGCAATCATCATCATGACCGCTTTGCGATTGGGAACAAAAACCTGAATCGCCATCAAAAAACTATCCATCACGCCTCGAGTCCGCAATAAATATTCCAGCCACATAATAAAATAAAGAGCCCCGATAATAATCCAGCAACGCGGATCCTGGAGAGTCGTCAGCACTGCGTGACTCAGCATTCCCAAATCAAGCCCCGACATCCCCCAAAGCAGCAAGCTACTAATAAATACTGTGTGACCTATCTGAAATTTCAGCCGCAAAAGCACAATCATCGCAACCAAAACAACTATTAATTTTACAACTACCATTGACTTTTTACTTCCCATCTTTATTGAATCTCTTTCAGTATACCCGATACCACACATTTTGAAAACATTTTACCCCGCAAAAATCCCTGTTTATCGGACATCTTTTCACTTTTTCGCCTCTTTTATTCATCAGCATTTTTGCTTATTTCCCACAAAAAATCCGCTTTTAGGTTACAATCCATTTCATTTTTGCAATTTTATTGCCATATTATTCACAGTTAGGACATACATAATTGGTAATTCTTCTTTACAATGAATTTAGCAGAATCTATAAAATAGTCACAAAGGAGCAAGTTTAAGATGTAAAAAATTGCCTTCATTGCAGTAAATTTCCTGATTTTCTTAAAATATTACGAATTGAATATTTTCATAAAATCATCTGGAAAAATTACTAAAAAGAGAAGGTAAGAGAAGATTTTTGACGAAAATAATTAAAAATACTAACGAAGAATTAAACTCGCTGGTAAAAATCAGTTAATTATTTTCACTAATAATTTGCCGAAAAATCAGCTCCCCTGATTTTCGGCAAGAAATACGGTTCTGCATCCCAAAATTCAAGAATTTTTAAAGAGAGATAAGAGGATCAAAACATGAGTACAAGTGAAAAACCGGTAGTTCTAATCGTCGATGACGAAAATTCCATTCGGGAGCTGTTAAGACTCTATTTTGAAAAAGACGGCTTTCGGGTCGAAGAAGCCAAAGATGGCGCTGAGGCACTCTTAGGGCTTGAGAAATTTAAACCCAGTCTGATTTTATTGGATATCATGATGCCGGTGCTTGATGGGCTGAAAGTCTGCCAACAAGTTCGCCGACATGGTGCAACTCCGGTCATTCTCCTTACCGCAAAAGGGGAGGACGAAGACCGAATCCTCGGACTGGACATCGGCGCTGACGACTACATTACCAAGCCTTTTAACCCCCGCGAAGTGGTTGCCCGTGCTAAAGCAGTGCTACGCCGCACCCCTCGTCAAGATTTTCCGGAAAATATCTTAATTTTCCCAAATTTGGAAATCAATATGAGCGAGCATACGGTCACCGTCCACGGCACACCAATCGCCCTTACCCAAAAAGAGCGAGAGCTTCTCTGGTGCCTCGCCTCCCAACCGGGCAAAGTCCTCTCCCGCTCACAGCTTTTAGAAAATGTCTGGGACTATGCTTATAGCGGCGATACCCGCACTGTGGATACCCATGTCAAAAGGCTTCGCAAAAAACTCGGCTTAAGTGATGGTAACGAAGTACTCTGGGACATCAAGACCGTCTGGGGCATCGGCTATAAATTTGAGCTAAACCCATGAAGCTCGGCAAAAGGCTTTTCATTTCCTTCCTGGCAGTCATCTTTGTCGTCACCCTGTCAATCGGCATCGGCGCCCCTTTTCTCATCAAAGAATTTCTGATTGAAAGCCGAAAAACCGAGCTGAATGACAAAGGGGTCGACTTGATTCGATTCGTTCGTGATTTTCAAGAAGATCGGATTACCTATTGGCAATTTGGTCGGCTTATCAACAATCTGGATCATTTTCTCGGTGCCCGCATCTGGATTTTAGATGATCAAGACCACCTGATTTTTGCCTCTGAAGATGCTTCCGATAATGACGAAGAAGACATCCCCTCTCCTTTGGGGCCGCCGCCATTACCGTGGAATTCCTCTGCCCCTTTTGCGTCTCAACAAACAGAAAATTATGATTTTTCCCGAATCCCTCTGGAAAGTATTGCCGGCGGCAATGAAATCAGCGCCTTTTTAAAAGATCAAAATCGAAAAAGCGATTTCTTTCGCCATCATCCCTACTATAAAGAAGATATGCTCGTCGTGGTGGTTCCCTACAATGCCACCCGGGTCAATTCCGGCGGAACAATTATTTTCCATTTCCCTCTTGAAGCCATTGATCATATGCTCAATTCCATCTATATCTATCTGGGCATCTCGGTAATTTTAGCAATCGGCGTCGCCAGTATTTTAGCGCAATTCCTCACCCGCACCATCGCCGGGCCGCTTCTTACCATGAAAACCAGCGCCGGTGCCATGGCACAAGGCAATTACAATCTCCACATCACGCCTCGAGGCCCGGAAGAAGTCCAAGAGCTTGCCCAATCCTTCAACCATCTGGCTTACGAGCTCGACACAAATATGAAAGAGCTTGAAAAGCAAGAAACCCTACGCCGAGACTTCATCGCCAATGTATCTCACGAGCTTCGCACCCCTCTGACCATTATGAGAGGCTTCACCGAAGCCCTGCTTGACGGCGTCATTACCGAGCCAAAGCAAATTGACTCCACCTATCACACCATGCGAGATGAGACCGTACGTCTCAGCAAACTGATTACCGAGCTACTGGACTTATCGCGAATGCAGGCATCCAGTGTAGTCATGCCGCTCTCGCCGATTAATCTCATTGAAATTGTTGAAAATGCTTTTACCCTCTTCGAGCAGCCCTGCCAAGCCAAAGAAGTGCTCCTTGAAATGGCAGTACCCCAAGAGGCCGGCCTCATCAACGGAAATGGCGACCGACTTACCCAGCTCCTCCTGATCCTGCTTGATAATGCCCTCAAATTTACCCCCATCGGCGGAACCATCAGCATCGACCTTGAAGAAACCCCCGCCGAGCAAATCCTGACCCTCTCCGACACCGGAAGTGGCATCCCTGCTGAAGACCTCCCCTACATCTGGGAACGATTCTATAAAAGCGACAAATCCCGCCAACGAGATACCAACAATCCCAGCGGAACCGGCCTTGGCCTCGCCATCGCCAAAGAAATTATCGAAAAACACTCTGCCACAGTAAAAATCGAAAGCTCCCCTAAAAAAGGCACCTCCTTTATCATTGCCTTTCCCCGGAAT
>JGI994J12354_10002075_pt1 | contig 19951 bp, 27 predicted proteins | sample IntmicLarv3ML3BL_FD_12354 | JGI IMG/M metagenome (IMG submission 12354)
CTCTTTAGAACTTTTAAGGACATTTTATCTAACATGTTTTTGCCCCCTTTCCTTTTGAATTTCGGTACTGGCATACCGATGTTGACATTATAAAGGAAGAATGGCGAATTTAAAAGTGTTAAAAATGCAAAGGGGGAATACATAACACTTTCTTTTTAATAAAAATATGCACACAAAACCACAAAATAAAAAATCCCTCTTATGAGGGCGAAAGGAGCAATCCAAAATGAAAAAAGAAAATTTAATTGCACGTGCTCAAAAGTTGGAAAAGTCGGAAAAATCTATATGGGGCGACTGCGCGGAAGATGCCGCACCAAGAGTTGAGAGGGCAGCGGCATCTATAATTAAAGCGATTTGCGGAATAGACGAAATGACGCTTTCTTGTGTTAAACGAGCATTAGAAATGGCGGGAGAAATTATTAAGCAAGAAAACGAACAAGAGATTATTTCTTAAACAATATTATAATCGGTTGTAAATCCAATTATGTCGTTGGCGTAAAGATAAAATACGTCTTTTGTAAAAATTGGATTTTCGCAATCTTTAATGTAAAACTCAACATTTTCTAACGCAATTAAATCATCATTTTCTTTTAAATATGGGAAATATTTGAGTGCGTTGTTGGTTTTTCGGCGTGGCTCTTTGGTTATATACTTAAAATTGTCATCGTTTGGGTGACATAAGTTCTCTTTATTAACCAAATGCCCTTTAATCATATAGCCGGCGGTTAAAAATAAAAACTTAGCATTTTCAAGTTCTTTGTTCCCGGATTTACTGATATATTTGGAAAATGCTAATAAATTCGCGCGCTTAATTGAAGTGCTCAAAATACATCATCCTTTCTGTTGGAGGGTTAATTATGAAAATTCTTTTTACAACACTATCAGCAATAATAAAATCGATTTCTTCTTTTTTGATGCTGGTACTGTACTTTTTATTTGCAATATCAATACCCTTGATTAGTGTTGTTATTCTTGTACCTATAGCCATAGTCATTTTGCCTATAGGTGCTGTATTTAACTTGATTGTTTATACAGTAATAAAAGTATCAGATTACAAAAGAAAAAGAAGAAACAAAAGTTAAATACTTACATTATCGAAAGTATATCACGCTATAAAGTTGGTATCAAGGTTTTTAGCAATAAAAAGAGGTGAATTTATGTATGAGCAATTTTTAAAACTTTTAGATGAAAATCAAGTAACCGCTTACAGGGTGGCAAAGTATACGGGAATAGCGGAATCGACATTCACTAATTGGAAAACAGGCAAATGCAAACCAAAACTTGAAAAACTAAAAAAGATTGCTGATTATTTCGGTGTTACTGTTGATTACTTCATAGATGAAAATTAAAAAGCAAAGGGAAATCAATATAAATATTCCTGTAGAAAAAAACTGAAAGGAGCGATTCAAAAATGATGAAACATGAATTTGAAAAATTAGCGGGCAGAACCGTAACGGCAGAGCAATTCGACGCAATCGAAAAATTATATACGGATAGCGAACTTAATAAATATGAATTTGTTAAAAGTATACGCGCAATGCTTAAATCGATTCCGCAACAAGAAAATGAAAATAAAAAAACAATCATCATGATAGGCATAAAGGGCGACAGCGGTTTTTACGCAACATCAAATGGTTGGCGATATCATACGAAACTTGCGGAATTAATCGGTGTGAATATTGCCACAGGGCAAATTCAAGTGAAAATAATCGAAAATAGCTACGATACGAGATGTAAAAGTCATGAAATGGAATATATTCGTGATTGTGAAGTTGAGTTTGTATAAACAAAAATCCCTTTAACGAGGGTTACAAGGAGCTGACACATAATTTATGAGTTTTGCAAAAAGATTAAAAGAGGCGTTGGCGGAAATGCAAATGTCACAAATGGAATTGGCGGCGCAAATCGGAAAGTCTAGGTCCTCCGTCAGTGAATACGTTTCGGGGAAATATGTTCCTAAAAAACCGCTTCAAGAGAAAATAGCCGAGGTGCTTGACTGCACCGTTGAATTTTTAAATTCAACAACGGAAAGAAATGTCGAGTGCGAGGGCGTACGAAACATATCGGTTGCCGAAGCCGCGAAAAGATTAGACAAGCCGGAACAATTTGTCAGGCGTGGTTTGCAACAGGGAACTGCGCCGTTCGGTTATGCGGTTATGGGTCGCGGACAACAATACTCGTATCATATCAGCCCGAAACTGCTAGATGAATATATCGGCGGTGTAGAAGAAGGAACGATAAACGAATTTGAAATCGAGAGCAGTTTAAATGCAGGCTAAAGGCGGTGCACAATGAAAGAAAATAAGGAATATCAAGAATACCTAAAAGACAAAGAATATCAAGAGTATCAAAAATATCTAAAACAAAAAACAAGGGAAACGAACTCAAAAACTATATTGTTTGAAGTTCAAACCACACTGGGACTGATTATTATATATCTTTTATATCTGATTCTGCAGGATAGCGGAATACGAGTGCCTTTGCTCACCGTTCTTTGGGTTGTCCACAGAATCGGTTTACGGAGTAAATAAAGTTCATCAGCGGAAAGGAGAATTACAATGAATAAAACCAGATGTTTAAACAAAAGCATTTCGGAAACTATAGACATGAACGTTGACCCGAAAGAATACGGCAACGATTTTGATGTGATTGAGGTTAAAGAGCATGTTGTTGATGGAGTTCGCCTAAAGTTAGCAATCGCAAATTGCGCAGAAATGCTTGAACGGTGGAAACATCACAATCCGGAAAGCGCATCAGATTGTGACGAGTTACAAAGATGTATCGAAAGTTTTTACGAAAAGTATTTTTCAAATAAATAATGCGGAGGTTTTAAGATGAATTATGAAATATGCGTAGGCATAATCGAAATTATTATGCATGACAGGTTGAACAGCAAGCACAAAGAAAAAGAAACACTTTCAAAGGTGTGTTCTGAAATTTACAGCATTTTCAGACATGACGGCGGATACAAAACTTTTGATAGCAGTACTAAGGATACAAAAGAAGAACTGCAACTTCTTGCGAGATTTATGCGTGATACGACTTTTCACATCACAACAAATGATTTCGGCAATCTTGCTGTAGTGAAGATTGATAAGGCGGATATCATATGAAATCAAAAGAAAAAGCCCCAAACGACTGCAATCGTTAAAGGGCACAAATATAAAAAACTACATTTAAAGATTAACAGAAATAAATAAAAATTTCAAGTAAACCTCCGGGGCGCGGTATGACTTAGGCTCTGTCGCGCTTCCGGTTAAACATATAAGGAGGATATTATGGATATAAACGTAAAAGTTCAAGTTCAAATCAGCCCGGAGAGTGTGGAAATTCTAAAACTATTAACGAGCAGTATCAGGGATTCTGAAAATGTTGGCGGTGAATTAGCAAAAACAGAAAATCGGATTACGGAAGTTTCGACACCCGAACCGAAAGAATCAGTTACAGAAGTGTCAGCGGTTGAAAAACCGGAAGAATCTTTAAAAGAAGAAAGCGAAACAGCGACCGAAGTAACAACATTAGTCCTTGACGATTTGCAAAAACTGGCTGTGGAACTATCCACAAACGGTAAATCGCTACAAATAAAAAGCCTTTTACAAGACAATTTTGAAGTTAAAAAGTTGTCGGATTTAAAACAGATTAACTATGGTGAGTTTTACAAGTTGCTTGAGGAGATGAAATAAATATGGGAGTACACGCACTATTATCGCCGTCGAGTTCCAAGCAATGGCTTAACTGTCCGCCGTCAATTAGGTTTTGCGAAGATATAGCGGAAAAAGACGAAAGTGTTTATGCAAAGGAAGGCACTTTAGCACATACCGTTGCGGAAACTTACTTATTATTCTATTTGGAAAAAATGACTAAACGACAGTTCACTTTTAAAATCAATAAACTTAAAAAAGAAAAATTGTTTAGTGATGAAATGATTGAGCACGCAAAAGGTTATGCGAATTACATCATTGAGGGGTATACAGACACAGATTTATATGCTTTTTATATTGAGAATAAAGTTGACTACTCAACATATGTTCCCGAGGGATTCGGTTTTGTGGATTGCATTTCAATAGTAAATGATACGTTAAAAATTATTGATTATAAGTACGGCAAAGGTGTTCAAGTCGATGCATATGAAAATACTCAATTGATGCTTTACGCACTGGGTGCTTTTTTAGAACTTGGCTTTTTATACGACATCAGAAATGTTGAGATGAGCATTTATCAGCCGAGATTGGATAACATATCGACATTTAAAATGGATATAAACGATTTGCTTTCGTGGGCTGAAAATGAATTAAGCGTAAAAGCAAAACTAGCCTATGAGGGCGCAGGAAGTTTTAAATCTGGTGAGCATTGCAGATGGTGTAAAGCTAAAGGATTTTGCAAGACACGCGCAAAACAAAATATAGATTTATATGAGAATAACAGTAAAAATATAAATCAATTATCTTTTAATGATATCGGCAGTATCTTACCTTTACTTGATGATGTTAAAAGGTGGGTCGAAGATATAAAAGCGTTTGCGCTAAACAGTTTATCAGACGGAAATAAAATTGACGGCTATAAGCTTGTCGAGGGTAGAAGCAACAGAACATATTCATCAGAGAATGACATTATTGAAACGTTAGCAAATGTCGGCTATAAAGATGATGAAATTTTTGAAAAATCGATTTTAGGCATCAGCAAAATGGAAAAACTATTAGGCAAAAAACAATTTAATGAGTTGTTAAGCGATTACATTGTTAAGCCACCGGGAAAACCGACACTCGTGCCGGTATCGGATAAAAGGGAAGAAATTAATACGGCAAGTGATGATTTTAAAGACATCTGTATTTAAAATCACTAAAAATATTTTAATTTAAGGAGAATGATAAATTATGAATGATAATACAATGAGTACAAAAGTTATGGTGTTCGCAAGATTAAGTTACAGCAGTATTTGGAATCCCAGAGGTTTTGACGGACAAGAGGAAAAATACTCCGCAAGCCTTATACTGCCTAAAGATTATGATACCTTAAAAGAGTGGATTAACAACGATGTTTATGCTGAAAAGTTTAAAAAACAGAATGACAGTATCAAAAAAGCAATTGAAAACGCGAAAAAATTAAATGCCGATAAATTTGGCGGCAAAATTCCGGCTCCGTCTAATCTGAAAACACCTTTGAGAGATGGCGACACAGATAGAGAAGATGACGGGAATTATAATAACTGCTATTTCATAAATGCGTCAAGCAAGAAAAAACCGCAAATAGTAGATATTTATAAAAAACCTATAACTAACGAAGATGACGTATATTCCGGCTGTTACATTTTAGCAACAATTAATTTCTATGCCTATAACGTAAGCGGGAATAAAGGAATAGCCGCAGGTCTTAACAACATATTAAAATGGGCTGACGGTGAGTACTTAGGCGGTAATGTAAATGCAGAATCGGATTTCGCGGATATTGAAGTTGACGGCGCGCTCGATTTTATAAATTAGGCGGTGCTTTATGAAATTGTGTATCGATATTGAAACATATTCGGATATCGATATCAAAAATGCGGGGGTTCACAAATATGTGGACACCCCAAATTTTGAAATATTGCTTTTCGGATATGTTTACAATGATGAAGATATTAAAGTTGTTGATTTGGCAAGCGGTGAAAAACTACCGGAGAAAGTTTTAAATGATTTAGTGAATCCCAATGTAGTAAAAACGGCATTTAACGCATCATTTGAAATGACCTGTATTTCCCGCTTTTTTAATTTAAATTTAAACCCCGATGAATGGGAGTGTACTATGGTTTATGCCTATTATATCGGTCTTTCGGGCGGTTTGGGTAGTGTTGCGAAAGCCTTGGGGTTAGATGAAGAGAAAGACGCGACCGGAAACCGATTAATTTCTTATTTTTCAAAACCGTGTAAACCAACAAAGGTCAATGGACTTAGAACGAAAAATTTACCCATGCATGACACCGAAAAATGGGAAATGTTCAAAGAGTATTGTAAACAAGATGTTGTTGTTGAGCGAGAAATAAGAAAAAAACTGGAATCAGTATATACGATTCCGGAATTTGAGAGGGCTCTGTGGAGTTTAGATTACAAGATAAATAACCATGGTGTCAGAATAAATAAAAAATTCGTTGATTATATCGTTGATTATGCTGAAGAATATTCGCTTATAGTCGCAACCGCATTAAAAGATATATCAAACCTTGAGAACACAAAATCTAATAAGCAAATCAGAGATTGGATTGAAAGTATTGAGGGATTTGAAGTTTCCAGTATCGCTAAAGGTGAAATTGATAATCTAATTTCTAAGTGTAAGAATCCAAAGACTATAAATTTTTTGAATCTTTATAAGCAGAGCAATAAAACCAGTATCGCAAAATATCAAGCTATGATAAACGGCGTTTGCGATGACGGCGTAATTAAAGGATTATTTCAGTTTTACGGTGCAAGAACCGGAAGATGGGCGGGACGCAGGGTTCAGCTCCACAATCTTCCGCGCAATAATATGGAATATCTTGATGATGCGAGAAACTACATTATGAATAAAGACTTCACCGCTATAGAAATGATTTTTGATAATCCCACGGAAGTTTTGTCAGAACTTATCAGAACCGCTTTTGAAGCACATGACGGATATAAATATTTAATATCTGACTTTAGCGCAATTGAAGCAAGAATTATTGCGTGGTTAAGCGGTGAGAATTGGCGTTTAGATGTTTTCAAAACACACGGAAAAATATACGAAGCGTCAGCAAGCCAGATGTTTAACATTCCTATTGAAGCGATAACAAAAGGCTCGGAGTTAAGGCAAAAAGGTAAAATCGCAGAACTGGCTTTAGGTTATCAAGGCTCGGTCGGCGCGCTAAAACAGATGGGTGCTGTGGAGATGGGTTTGAAAGAAAGTGAACTCCAAGACTTAGTTGATTCATGGAGATTGAGCAATCCTTCAATCGTTAGGCTTTGGTATTTGGTCGGTAATTCAGCGTTACATGTTATTCGAGAAAGAACGTTTTGTAAAGTTAATAATTATTTAAGCATTTATTATAAGAGTGGAAACCTATACATCAAATTACCATCAAAAAGGGAACTCTGCTATTACGATGCAAAAATAACTAAAGGAAAAAAATTTAATAATGATGTTATTGAATTTAAAGACGGAAAAGGCAAATCCGAAACCTACGGCGGTAAATTGGTTGAAAATATTGTACAAGCGGTTGCAAGGGATTGTTTGGCGGTTGCCATGATGAGATTTGATAATCTCGGATATAAGATTGTCATGCATGTACACGATGAAATTATTTTAGAAGTGCCGGAAGATGAAAATCATCTAGATACCGTTAATGAAGTTATGGCAAAGCCAATCAGTTGGGCGAAAGACTTGCCTTTAAAGGGCGATAGCTACGAAAGTAAATATTATGTTAAGGATTAAGTGTAAAGTGAACTTAGCATACCTAAAATAGTCTTTAGCATATCAAATTATGCGCCTTTAGCATAGTTAGCATACCTAAAAAGTATGCTGACGCATGCTTGATTATATATTTTTAAGCATGCTAAACGGCACGTTTTAACCATGCTAAATATGCTAAATTGTATGTTTTAAGTATGCTAAATGCTATTTTAACCATGCTAAATATTTTGAAGTTTCGGAAGAAGAAAGACTTTAAAGGGTGGTAGTTATGAACGTACGTACTATATCAAAAATTGATAGGGAAATAAAAATATCTATCGGAAAAAGCAGAAAAGAAACATCATGGCAAAATAAAAAAATATCATGGAGCGAATTTGTAAAGAAATTGAGCAAGACACAAAGAACCGTTGAAACATACAGCGAATATTTAAGTTTTCCTAAAGCCCGACAAGATGAAATTAAAGACGTCGGGGGTTTTGTAGGCGGAACTTTAACGGGTGGAAAGAGAAGTTATAACAGCGTTACAGAACGTCATTTAATAACACTCGATGCCGACTTCGGTGATTTGGGCTTATGGGATATTTTCGTGGATAAATATAACTGCGCCGGGGTTTTATATACAACACATAAACATTGTAAAAAGACACCGCGCTATAGGCTCGTAATTCCCTTGGTTGAGCCTGTTTCAAAAGAAGAATATGAAGCTATAGCCAGATATGTCGCTAATGATTTGGACATAAACGCTTTCGATGATACAACATATCAACCCGAAAGACTTATGTACTGGGCGTCTACATCATGTGACGGCGAATATGTTTTTAAAGAAAATAAAGGTATATTTCTAAACGGCAAAGAAGTTCTCACCCAATATGACGATTGGCAAAATATATCTAACTGGGCGAGAAGTGACAGAACATTAAATCTAGTTCAAAGAAATATTAAAAAACAGGGAAACCCGCTTGAAAAGCCTTATTGGATTGGTGCGTTTTGCAATACTTACGGCATCACCGATGTAATAAACACTTTTTTAAGTGATATTTACACTCCTTGTGATGATAACAGATACACATATGCCGAGGGTAGTACAACAGGCGGTTTGATTATATATGACGATTTATTCGCATACAGTCACCACGGCACAGACCCGATATCAAGCAAACTGTGTAATGCTTTTGACCTCGTGCGGATTCATAAATTCAGGCATTTAGATGATGAATCGCATGTAAAAACTAACATTGACAAATTGCCGTCATTTAAAGCTATGTCGGAATTTTGCGCAAACGATAAAAATACTACGGAAATATTGTCTAAATTAAAGCTTAAAGAAATCGTTGATGATTTTGACGATGTTAATTTCGCATGGCTTCATAAACTTGAGTACACTCTGAAAGGTGAGATAAAAAACACTATAGAGAATGCTCATATAGTCATATTAAACGACCCTGTGCTAAAAGACAAATTCGGATTTAATGAGTTCAGCAGACGTGCATCAATAACGGGATTACTTCCTTGGAGTAAGACCTGCGATTCCTGCGGAGTGCTAGCTGATGCGGACATTGATAACCTATACCGCTATATAGAAAGGCACTATAAAATATCAAACCTTACTAAAATCAAAAAGGGTTTGAATACGGCACTACAAGAAAACTCTTTTAACCCGGTTAAGGATTATATTAATGGTGTTAAATGGGATAGTGTAGGTAGGTTGGACACATTGTTTATTGATTATCTCGGCGCGGAAGATACAGAACTGAACAGGGCGATTACAAGAAAGACTTTAGTTGCCGCGGTTAACAGAATATTTAAACCGGGGTGCAAATTTGACTACGTTTTAATTTTAGCCGGTTCTCAAGGTATCGGAAAATCAACAATAATTAAAAAGCTAGGGCGTGATTGGTTTTCCGACAGCTTAGACAGTGTGACCGGAAAAGACGCATACGAGCAAATTCAAGGGGTTTGGATTCTGGAACTCGGGGAGTTGGCAGGCTTGAAAAGAAGTGAAATGAATCAGATAAAACACTTCATTTCCAAACAGGAAGATATGTACAGAGTAGCTTATGGCGAAGTGACTTCAAACTTCCCGCGCCAATGCATATTCATCGGAACAACCAATGATTATGATTTTTTAAAAGACCCAACAGGCAATCGAAGATTCTGGCCGCTTGATGTAGGAGTTGAAAAGCCTAAAAAAAGCGTGTTTGCAGATTTAACAGACGATGTTATAAATCAAATCTGGGCTGAGGCTGTGGAGCATTATAAAAAAGGTGAAACTATTCATCTTGAGGGGCATTTAGTAGAGAAAATATCTGAAATACAGGAAGAGCACCGATTGACTGATGAAAAAGAGGGGATAATCGTTAATTTTCTTGATTTAGAGTTGCCTGTGGATTGGGATAACATGGACATTATCGACAGGCGTAACTTCATACACAACAAAGATTACAGAAAAGAAACGTTGGAACGGTGCAAAAATATAACATTTGTTCGAGATAAGATATGCATACCGGAAATATGGTGTGAGCTATTCAAGCTTGAATTTAAGGATTTAACACCTTGGAAAACGCGGGAGTTCGCGAATATCCTAAGAAACATACCTACTTTTGAGGAGAAAAAGGATGGGGATATGGGCAGACAGAGGTTTAAAATTTATGGCAGGCAGAAAACTTTTGTCAGAAAATCAGATAATCATGGTGTACCATTATAAAAACGTTGTTTTTTAGGCGTTTTGACAACATCTGTACCACTATACACCATTATAAAAAAATATATTGGTACGACTGAAACTTAGTAAATTAGGGCTATATAGCTATACTGTACCACTAAAACCATTATAAATTATATAAAAAGTTAAATATTGATTTAGCATATATATTACAAAAGTGCAAATATAAAAATATATGCTAAACGGTGCTTTTATAGTTTTGAAACTTATAATGGTACATGGTGTGATGGTACAAAATAGCTAAAAGCCTTATAAAATCAACATTTTAAGCCGTACCACATATAAATAAAAACATGTTGATTGTACCATCATAACACCAAAACCCCACAAAATCAGCATTTTAATGGTGGTCACATACAGAAAGGATTGATAATCATAGCAGAGGAAAGCAAGTTAGAAAGAAAACTAAAGCGAAGAATTGAGGAATTGGGCGGAATGTGCATTAAAACAAATCCGCAATACTATAAAGGTTTTCCCGATAGATTAGTTATTATGCCTAACGGCTTAACATATTACGTTGAATTAAAAAGTTCTACCGGAGTTTTATCCAAAGCGCAAATATCGGTCATAGATAAACTGCGGATAAATTTAAATCAAAGAGTATATGTGATAACGAATTATGAACAACTCATTGAGTTGGTTTTGATTTTGAGAGGTGAAACAAATGGAATTTAACCCATACCCGTATCAAAAACAGGCGATAAACCATATTTTAGACAACCCGTATTCCGGATTATTTCTGGATATGGGTTTAGGAAAAACAGTAACAACGCTGACAGCAATTAACGATTTGCTGTATGATTACTTTGATATTTCAAAAGTTTTAATCATAGCACCTTTACGGGTTGCAAAATATACTTGGTCTGATGAACTTGTAAAATGGGAGCATATAAGTCATTTAAAAATAGTTAAGGTTTTAGGAACGGCGAAGCAGAGGGAAAAGGCTTTAAGAGAAAAATCCCAAATATACATCACCAACAGAGAAAATATAACATGGCTCGTTAATTATTACGGCTCTGACTTCCCTTTTGACATGGTGGTGATTGATGAACTGTCAAGCTTTAAAGATTCAAAGACTAGCAGATTTAAGGCATTAAGGAAAGTAAGAGCAAAGGTTAAAAGAGTTGTCGGACTTACAGGCACGCCCGCTCCTAACGGTTTAATGAATTTATGGACGCAGTTATATTTACTCGATAGGGGCGAAAGGCTTGAGCAAACGCTCACCCGATATAGGAATAAATATTTTAAACCGGGCAGGAGAAACGGTCATATAATCTATGATTACGTTTTACTGCCCGAAGCGGATAATAAAATTTATGACAAAATCGGGGATATATGCATCAGTATGAAAAGTGAGGACTACATCGATTTACCTGAAAGAATAAATAATTATATTAAAATTGAAATGCCGGACGGCATAAGAAAGCAATATAAAGAGTTTGAAAAGCATCAAATATTATCAATTGTAGATGATGTTGAATTTTCATCGGTCAATGCAACGGCACTATCCAATAAATTAGCGCAGTTTTCAAACGGTGCGGTTTATTATGACGGTGAACAGCATAAAGGCTACCACGAAGCCCACAAGCTAAAATTAGATGCGTTAAGTGATATTGTTAATGATTCCAACGGTAAAAGTATTTTGGTGTTTTATAACTATATACACGACAAAGAAAGAATATTGGGTTATTTCAAGAATCACAACATCGAAACTTTGGGAGATGAAAGTATAGCGAAATGGAATAACAGCGAAATTGAAATTCTGTTAGCGCACCCCGCGAGTTGCGGACACGGTTTAAATCTTCAATACGGTGGAAACATTATCGTCTGGTTCGGCTTAACTTGGAGTTTGGAGTTATACCAACAGGCGTGTGCAAGACTTTACAGACAAGGGCAAAAAGAAAGTGTGGTAATTCATCATTTAATTTTAAAAGACACTATTGATGAAGATATTATAAAAGCGATTGAGTGTAAAGGTGTTGGGCAGGAATTGCTTTTGAACGCTGTTAAAGCGATTATCGATAAGTATAAATAAAACAAAAAAGCCCCTGCCGCTAATAAACCGACAAAAGCCCTTTGAAAACACAACTAACAGCATTATAACATATTTTTTGGAGGGTGGTATTGTTGGATAACATAAAAGAATATCTCAGTCAAATATATTATCTTGATAAAATGATAGATGCGAAAATAAAACAAAGCGAAAGATTTAAAGAACTCGCGTTAAGGGTAGCACTTGTTTTAACTCAAGATAAAGTTTCGGGTGGCGCGTTGAATCCGGATAAAACATCAAATTATATATGTACATGGATTGACCTTGATAAAGAAATAAGCGAGGACATTGACAGGTTGATTGACTTAAAGAAAGAAATCGAAGCGGTAATTAACAGAGTGTCAAATCCCAGATATAAATTATTACTTACATTGAGGTACATTAATTGTATGAAATGGGAAGAGATAGCCGAGGAAATGAACTATTCGAGTTTACGTTGGTTACACCAATTGCATAAAAAAGCATTATACAGCACTAAAAAGCATTGAACAGCACTATCGAAATGTGTTTTAATATATAAGTCAGAGATGGCACAATATAGGTAAACAGATACTCCTTTGCAGACAAAAGGCGTCTTGCGCGAATAAAACGTGCGGGGCGTTTTTTATTTTAAAATTAAAAGAAATGCGGTGGGATTGTATGAATAAAACAAAAACAGTAGGGGTTAGAGTGGCTTTAAAAAATAATATTTATAGAGATTATTTAGGCGGCACAAGTTGGACATCGACCACAGAACTGATTAATGTAAAAAGAGATAACGAAGATGGCACGACTGATACTTTGGCACATATACCTATTGGCAATGTTCTTTATGTTGAATTTATATGGGAAGAAAAAACAGAACGATGAAAATTAAAAACTTTTATAAAGCAAAAAGATGGAAAAGAATCAGAAATATAGCATTAAAGCGGGATAGCTACTTGTGTCAAGACAACGTGCGATACGGCAAAAGAATCGAAGCGAATTACGTTCATCACATAATACCGTTAGATATATGTTTAATCGAAAATAAAGCGTTAGCTTACGATTTAAAGAATCTTATATCTTTATCCGGAACAGCGCACGACAAATTACACGACAGAGTAAACGACAAATTGACGGAAGCGGGAAAGCAATTGTTAATCAAGACTTTTAAAAGTTACGGCAGAGAAATAATTAATAAGTACAACTTGTAACCCCCCCACCTCGGCGAATCTGTGGCGACCGCTTGGGGGAACGGTAGGGGGCGGCATTTCCAATTATGCGAGTTTTTTTCAAAGGGGGGTGTGCTTTGTTAGAATACGAAAAAATCAAAAAAAAATATATCAGAAAAATAATAAAAAATATGAAACAATTGGGAGTGCACAAACCCGAATTTGAAAATATGATAAGCGTTTACGCGGATATACTTTTTCAGTATGATTATTTTTTAGAACGATTCGTACAAGGCGGCTGTCAAATCACGGAAGAACACACAAATAAAGCCGGGGCAACAAACGAGAAAAAAACAAGTTTATATACCGCCCTCGAAAGTTTAAGAAAAGATATCGCATCATATTCGGATAAACTCGGGCTGAATCCGAAAGCGTTCGATAAACTTGATATCACGGAAGAAAAAGAATCTACTCTTGAACAGGCTCTTAAAAAATTAGGTAAATAAAATATGAGCGAAAGCAAAAATCATGATGTCGTAATGAAATACGTTAACAGCATCGTTGACGGTAAAAAAATAGCTTGTATCGAAACAAGAGAAGCCTGTGTCAGATTCTTAAATGACTTAAAAAATGAAAAATACACTTTCGATATTGGTGATGCGGATTTTGTTATAGATATTATTGAAACAACTTTGGTTCATACCAAAGGCGAAAAACTCGACGGAACGCCGTTAATGAAAACGCCGTTATTATTAGAGCCGTGGCAGAAATTTATTATATATAATCTTTTGGGATTTTTTAATAAAGGTACTATTATCAGAAGATTTACGGAAGCGTTTATATATATCCCGAGAAAAAACGGGAAAACAACTTTTATAGCGGCGTTGTCGTGGGGTTTGGCGTTGCTGTACAGAAAGTCCGGTTCTTCCGTTTATATAACATCTGCGGCATTGACGCAATCAAAGCAAAGTTTTAATTTTCTTTTGTACAACCTAAAGCATATGAAAGAAATCAAAAGCTTTAGAATTTTAAATAATAACCAAGAGTGTAGTATCGAGGGTTCAAAACTCGGCGGCGACATTTATATCCGTGCTTTGGCGGCTAATCCGGACACGCAAGACAGTTTGAATTGTAATATCGGTATAGCGGACGAAATTCACGCATATAAAAAGCCGAAACAATACAACATTATTAAAGAAGCGATGAAAGCTTATTCAAATAAATTGATGATAGGCATCACCACCGCGGGCGATAATGTAAATAGTTTTTGCTACAATCGTTTGACATATTGCCAAAAGGTTTTAAACGGCACTGTTTCAGATGAAAGTATGTTTATTTTTATCACCAAAGCGGACGAAATCAAAGACGATAACGGCTTGATTAAAAAAGGCGACATTGATTATACAAACCCTATTGAGCATGAAAAAGCAAATCCGAATTACGGTGTCAGTATTCGTTCGGAGGATATTTTATCAGACGCAATACAAGCGCAGAACGACCCGCAACAGAGGAAAGATTTTTTAGCGAAAAGCCTTAACATTTATACATCAAGTTTGAAAGCATACTTTGATGCTAAAGAATTTATTTATTCAGATGAAAAATACAATTGGACTATAAAAGATTTAGCAAAATTAAAAATCGAGTGGTACGGCGGCGCGGATTTATCCAAGATGCATGATTTAACCGCCGCCGCGCTGTATGGCAATTATAACGGCGTTGATATTGTCATTACACATGGTTGGTTTCCTGTTATTTATGCACACAATAAAGCTGACGAGGACGCAATCCCGTTGTTCGGTTGGTTAGATTCCGGACAATTAACGCTGACAAACACACCGACAACAAATTATTCGGACGTTGTTAAATGGTTTTGCGATATGCGAAAACTCGGCTTTAAGATTCCCGAAATCAGTTTTGATAAAAAATTCGGGCGCGAATTTGTAACCGAAATGAAAGCGAATAATTTTAGAGTAGTAGACCAACCGCAATATTTTTATGTAAAAAGTGAGGGTTTCAGAAGAATTGAAAAACAAGCCAAAGACGGAAAGTTTTATTATTTATCGTCAGAGGCTTTTTTGTATTGTTTACAAAATGTTCGCGCGATTGAAAAGACGGACGACATGATTCAATATGAAAAAACAGAACCGAATATGAGGATAGATTATTTTGATGCGGCAGTTTTCGCTTGTATTACAATGCTGAATCATCTTGAAAGAAAAGGAAAGGCGAGAAGTTGGGTTGATGAATAACAATATTATAGATGAAATAAAACAAATTGATATCGGTAGCAGATGCAGGCACAGGACATTCAGAAATGTTCTTGTTATTACTTTAAAAGACCGCTATAAAGATGATGAATTAGCGGAAAAGATTTTAAGTTTGCATGAAAATATTATAAATGACCGCGAGTTTCGGCTTGCGGTACGAAAAGAGGTGAAACTTATTGAAAATAAAAATCAGAAGCCCAATTGTTCTTGAAAAAAATAATAAACGTTCCGAAAATAATCTTTTGCGTGATGCTTTCCTCGGTCTTTATGATGGTCTTATGTGTCCTGTCGGATATGTAAAATTATCAGACTGTCCGGAGATTCAAACCGCCGCCAACCGTATAGCGGAATTAATATCATCAATGACTATTCATTTACTGGAAAACAGCGATTTAGGCGATAAGCGGATTACAAACGCCCTTAGCCGAAAAATCGATATTGAGCCGAACCGATACACCAATCACAAAGAATTTTATTTCGCTATCGTGAAAAATATGTTGTTGGGAAACGGGAATAGTATTGTTTATCCCAAGATGAAAAACGGCTACATCGAAGATTTAATACCTTTTGAAATGCCGTCGGTTTCGTTAATCGAAGATGGTTACGGCTATTATGTAAGTTATAAAGGCGTTAATTACAAACATGATGAAGTTTTGCATTTTCGGGCGAATGTAAACGAAAATAAACCGTGGCTCGGTCAAGGCTATAAGCTTTTATTAAAGGATATCGCAACGAATTTAAAGCAGGGCGAAACAACGAAGCGTAAAATTTTAGAATCGCCGAAGCCCTCTATAGTCGTCAAAGTCGATGCGTTGACGGAAGAATTTGCTTCCGCCAAGGGTAGAGAAAAACTTGCCGAACAGTATTTATCATCGAGCGAAACGGGTAAACCGTGGCTTGTTCCTGCCGATTTAGTAGATGTTGTTCCGATTTCGACACTTTCGTTAAAAGATGTTGCGATTAATGAAACGCTATCTTTGGATAAGCGGGCGGCGGCATCTATTTTCGGAGTACCACCTTATCTTGTGGGTGTCGGAGAATTTAACAAAAACGAATTTAACAACTTTATTGACTTGATAATATTGCCGATAGCGAAAACCATCGAGCAGGAATTATCACGAAAACTACTTATAAGCGAAAATTTATTTTTTAAGTTTAATTCACGAAGCTTAAAATCTTACAACTTGTCCGAGTTGGTTTCCGCCGGGGCAGAAATGGTCGACCGTGTGGCTTTGAGCCGCAACGAGTGGCGCGAGTGGTTAGGGTTGCCGCCGAATGAGGACATGCAGGAATTGATTGCGTTGGAAAATTATATTCCGTCCGAGCAACTGGGGAAACAGAAAAAGTTAGTCGGCAACGATGAAGATAACGAAGATGACAACGACGAAAAAAAATTAAGCGGAGGTGATAACGATGATGATGAATGAAAACGGCAGAGATTATCAAGCAAGTTTTATAACACGAGAAGAGGGCGACAAAAAATATATTGAGGGTTACTTTGTAAGGTTCGATGACAAATACGAACTATGGGGCGACTGCTACGAAACCATTGCGCCAAACGCTTTTGATGAAACCTTAAACAAAGATATTGTCAGCCTTTGGAATCATGACAGTAATTATCCGCTCGGAAGAACGACAAACGGAACGTTAACTTTAAGGGTTGATAATTCCGGATTATTCGGAAAAGTGGAAATAAACGAAAATGATTCTTTTGCCAAAGATGCATACGAAAGAATAAAACGCGGAGACGTGAAACAATGTTCTTTCGGTTTTAGGATTTTAAGCGAAGAATATATTCAACACGACAACGGAGAAACAGAATATCGGATTACAAAAGTTGACCTTTGGGAAGTTTCGCCCGTAACTTTTCCCGCTTATAAAAGCACCACCATATCGGCAAGAAAAGAAGATTTAAAAGCAAGGGAATCACAACACCTTGAAACTATGAAAAATAAATCAAAAGAAAGGATTGATAACATTGTTAAAGGCTTTGAAACTGAATAATGAATTAAGAATTTTAAGAGAAGAACTCAAAACGCTACACGATAGCGAGGGTTCTTTTTTGGTTAGGTCGGAAGCGTTAAAAGTAAGTCTTGAGGAGTGCAAAACGGGTGAAGATATCGAACTCGTGAACAGAGAAATAGAACTTTTTGAAACCGAAAAAGGCGACCTTGATACCAAAATCGGCGATTTGGAAACAAAAATTTCCGAAAGAGAAACGGAGTTGGGCGATTTGGAAGCGAAAGCACCGAAAGAGCCCGTAAAAAAAGTTGAAAGAAAATTTGAAGAAAAAGCGGAGGGCGAAGAGTTGAGAATCGGACACGTAACAAATGATTTAAGAACGAGAAGTAATCCTTTTAAACAATCAAGGAATGAAAGAAAATCTTACTTACAAAGGGAAGAGGTCAAAGATTTTTATGAAAAAGTTTTTGAGTTGTCGCAATCATCAAGTAAGCGCGGTGTTAATAATGTTGAAATCGGGATTCCCGAAATTACAATGGGGTTAATCCGAGACAGCATTGACGATTTCTCGCAAATTCTTAAATATGTTAATTACAGATATTTAAAAGGCGACGGCAGAGCCATTATTGCGGGCGCGATTCCGGAAGCTGTTTGGACGGCGGTATGCGGCAAAATTAACGAGTTGGAAATTGATTTCTCCGACATGAATATTTATTGTCATAAAGTCGCGGGATATATTCCTGTTTGTAATGCAAATCTTAAAGATTTCGACATCAGCGGAATATCTTCTTTAGCCGCGGAAATCGAATATAACCTTTTAAAGGGCATCGGCTTGGCATTGGACAAAGCTATCATTTACGGCGACGGTATCAATATGCCTTGCGGGTTTGTTTCGAGTTTGGCAATGACTAAAAACCCGGTGAAATCCGATGAACCTTGGAAAGATTTAACGCCTAAGAACGTACAGAAAGTTACGGGAACAGATGTAAAATTATTTAAAAACATTATGAAAGCCGTTTCCGCATCTAAAAAACATACGGCAACAAGCAGACGTGTTTTTATAATGAACGAAACAACATGGGACAGCATCATCGCGCCGGAATCATTGGCGATTAACGCGGCGGGTACCATAGTCGCGGCGGCTAATAATACATTCCCCGTTATCGGCGGCGATATTATATTTTTAAGTTTTATTCCGGACGGTGATATCGTCGGCGGATATTTGGAAAATTATATTTTAGCTGAGAGAGAGGGAATCAACCTCGCCATGAGTGAACATGTTTTCTTCTTGGAAGATAATACGGTTTTCAAAGCTATCGCAAGATTTGACGGCGCACCCGTAACACCTTACAGAGACAGCTTTTTCGCGATTAACGTTGAAAATAAAGAGCCGACGTTAACAGCGGACTTTGCACCGGATAAAGCGAACGAAGTTGAACCGGAAGAAACTCCTTGATGATAAAAAAGTGGTATGTGAAGAAATTGCACATACCGCTCAATATGGTCTGTTAGGTGGTGAGCGATATGGATTTGAGCAGTCTGTTACAAATATTTAAAGATAAACTCGGAATAACATCTGATGTACGAGATAAATATTTAAAAAATATTTTAAAGTCTGTTATAGATGAATTGGAAAAAGAAAAGGGCATCAAGATTGACGAAACAAATATGAGCCATACAATGTTTATCATTGATTATGCGGCGTTTTATTATGAAAGCGGAATTAAAAAAACCGTTTCAAATAATGATGCAAACAATAAGATGCCGCGCCATCTGCAATTTAGGCTGAACAATCTTTTTATAAAAAGCGGGATTGATAAAGAATGAATTATAATGACGAGTTAATTTTATTAAAAAAGGCTTTTACGACTGATAATATCGGCAACCATGTCGAAGATATCACCGAAACCAAAATTTTATGCAAAGTGAAAAGCGTTTCGGGCAATGAATTTTATAAAGCTTCACAATCTAATCTGAAACCGGAAAAAATTTTTATAATACATTCTTTTGAGTATGACGACCAAACCGAAGTTATTTTTTGTGATAAAAATTATTCGGTCATCAGAAGTTATGTTATCAGTTCCGATGAAATCGAATTAGTTTGCGAGAGGAAAGTTAAAAATGTCTGATATCGACAATCTGGCAAGTGAAATCGCCAAAACTTTGGCGGCTTACGGTGATAATGTCTTTGATGAAATGCTTGAAGTTGTGGAAGAGGTTTCAAAAGACACAACCGAACAACTTAAAACAAGCGGGGATTATAAAGACCACCGGGGCAAATATCGAAAAGGTTTCAGCGTAAAAAAAGAAGTTAAATACAGAGTTGCCAAGTACACGGTCAAAAATAAAGAATATCGGTTAACTCACCTTTTGGAAAAAGGTCATGCCGTTAACGGCGGGTCCGGAAGAACGC
>JGI994J12354_10002076_pt1 | contig 19943 bp, 14 predicted proteins | sample IntmicLarv3ML3BL_FD_12354 | JGI IMG/M metagenome (IMG submission 12354)
TCACCGGCAAAGCGCCGGAAAACGTGATACAAACCGCCCGCGATAACGCCGCGCGGTTGCAGGAAAAACTGACCGGTATCACCCAAAGCTTGAAAGCGCTTTAAATAAGTGATGATTAAATCCGTCATACAGATTTAATCATCGCTTACTTAAAAGTTAAAAGTTACAAAACTGGAATCAATTGCATGTTGTAAATTGTATGATTTTATGATAAAATTGGCAATAGAAACCATTTTCTGAAATATAGGGGGAAATTATCATGAAAAAATCTATCGGCGCTATTTTGGCATTGTCTCTCTTGACAGTTATGGCATTGAGCGCATGTGTGAAGGATGAACCGGACAGCGGAAGCTCCGCGGGAACAACGACCACTACGACTGCGGGGACAACTACTACAGAACTTCAATTCACCGAATTCAGTTCCACAATAAACGGTATACAATTCGGCCTGTCGCCCGAGCAATTGCTAATTGAATTGGAATCAAAAAACATTGATTTGGTGATGCCGGATTACTCAACTCTATATGACGTTATACAAAATCCTATTAAGGATGGCAGAACCTACAATCATGATGCCAGCTATTCTTTTATAACAGTTAATGAAATCCACTTCAGTTATGATGCTGACGGAACGGCAACATATATAAGTGTTTCCAACCCCGATATTTCAACCGTCGAGGGCTTGAAAATCGGGGATAGCATAGAAAAGATGACAGGTATTTACGGCGAAGAATATCAAAAAGATGTCGAAGAATATTACTTTTACCAATATTATAATGGTAAGGAATATCTCAATGTTTTTTGTCAGGATGATTTGGTGAAAGGCTTCCAAATTGCTGCATCATCTTATGTTATCCATTAAGTATAGCAATAAACAAAATGTGCGGGACGATAAAACCATCGTCCCGCACATTTTGTTTATTCCTTCAACACGTCCAACCCTTTATCGCGCTGCGTATAAACCCACCTCACCGACCGGCTCATGCTCTCTGCAATCGCGCGCCACCGCAGGCATTGCACATACCGCAGCGTCATCACCTGCCGCACAAGCGGCGGCAGCTTCGCGGCGGCAATCATCCTCGCAATTTCCGCCCGTAACACCATCAACCGCCCCATAGCTTCCATGCATTCAATCCCCGGCATATCCCCTATTGAAATAATCGACAGCCCTGATATTTCTGTCTCCGGCGGCAAAATCCGCCCGTTTTCACAAGCGCGGCTGTCGCCCGCTGTCCATTCAAGCGTTCCCCTGCCTACCAGCTCACAATCCCAAATTTCCCGCACTTTTTCCGCCATAACAATGCACTCATCAAAAATCTTGTCCACTTCATTCGCCATATTCACATTCACTTCTCCTAATATTGTCGTCACCCGTCAATAACCCGGGCAATTTCATTATTCTGCCATTCAAGGAATTCACTGCTCCATTCCGCGAACACCCCGCACTTATCGGGAGAGTTCAAGCACCGCGACTTACACTCTCTCGAACACTCATGGCAGCATCGCGGACACAAATATACGCTACACACATGCACCAAACAAACCGGCCGGTTTTTAAACTTCATACACCATCACTAATCCTTCCTCACTTACGGCCAAATATCACCTTATGCGATAATATGGTCATTATAGCACATATGTTCGTTATAATCAATACGTAATATCGCCAAACGAGGTATTATTGACGGAGAATATTACGGCGAAAAAGAACAAAAGTTTGTTTATATCGCCAAAGGTGCAAAAAACCTGTAATTTTAGCAGTGGTCGCCGCCCTCGGAGACCCGTATTCGCAACCACTCCCCCGCAACCGTAAGCCCCGAACGCGTATATGAAAAATCTTATCCATATACGAATCAAAAAGATTCTTCGCGTTGCTCAGAATGACAACTTTCGAAAAACGCGAATGCGTTTTTGCGTATGTGCAAGCCGATGACCCGCAATCTCCAGGGCCTGGTTAAGATTCCGGCTCAAGGCCGGAATGACGATTTAATGAAGCGTCAGTGTTTATCTGCGCTGTGTCCACTCCGCCGCCAATAAACCACTTGACAAAATAAAGTCATTATGATATCATGGTAAATAATTCAACACTTTAAAGCGATGATGAGGAGGAAAAACATTATGCCAATTACCGAAATTCTTGAAAAAAACGCCGCCTTGTATGGCGATGAGGATAGCCTTATTGAGGTTAATCCCCAGCATAAATCCGATTCCAAATCGTGGAAGGAGCTTGCGCTGGTTGAAAGCGTTGTTGAGGACGGATACCGCAAGGTTTTGACATGGAAGGCTTTTGACGAACGTGCAAATCAAGTCGCCAACCTTCTTTTGTCACAGGGTGTAAAGCGCGGTGACAAGGTCGGTATTCTTATGATGAACTGCCTTGAATGGCTGCCGATTTATTTCGGAATTCTGAAAACCGGTGCGCTTGCCGTACCATATAACTTCCGCTATTCCTCCGAAGAAATAGAATACTGTCTTTCACTTTCCGATGTTTCGGTGCTGTTTTTCGGCCCGGAATTTATCGGCCGAATGGACGCTGTAAAGGGCAATATCAACGTTCGTCTCCTCTATTTTGTCGGCGAAAATTGTCCCGCATTTGCCCAAAGCTATGACACGGCAGTGGTCACGTTGCCAAACAACAACCCCGGCATAACCCTCAGCGACGAGGACGATGCCGCCATATATTTTTCATCCGGAACCACCGGATTCCCAAAAGCTATTCTCCATTCGCATGCAAGCCTTGTTTCGGCGTGCGTGACCGAGCAGGCTCATCACGGTCAATCTCGCGATGATGTATTTCTCTGCATCCCCCCGCTTTACCATACCGGCGCAAAAATGCACTGGTTCGGCAGCCTTCTCGCGGGAAGCAAGGGTGTTTTGCTGCGCGGCATTGACCCAATATGGATAATCGAAACGGCAATGAGCGAGCATGCCACCATTGTATGGTTGCTGGTGCCGTGGGCGCAGGATATTCTTGATTCAATCGAAAGCGGCAAAATTGACCTGTCACAATACGACCTAAGCACATGGCGGCTTATGCACATCGGCGCCCAACCAGTACCGCCAAGCCTCGTGAAACGGTGGAAAAAACACTTCCCAAACCATGAATATGACACCAACTATGGACTGTCGGAATCCATAGGACCCGGCGCGGTTCATTTGGGCGTTGAAAACATCCACAAGGTCGGAGCTATCGGCAAGGCTGGATATAAATGGCGCACTAAAATAATTGATGAGCAAGGAAAAGAGGTTGCCCGCGGCGATGTTGGTGAGCTTGCCATTGCCGGACCCGGACTTATGAAATGTTATTATAAGGACCAAAAGGCAACCGACGCGGTGCTGAAAGGCGAATGGCTGTTGACCGGCGATATGGCGAAGCAAGACGCGGACGGGTTCATTTATTTGGTAGACCGCAAAAAAGACGTAATAATCTCCGGCGGTGAAAATATTTATCCCGTACAAATTGAGGACCACCTGAGAAAACATAATAAAATCAAGGACGTTGCCGTTATTGGACTGTTCGACCAGCGGCTTGGCGAAATTGTGGCGGCAATCATTCAGATAAAACCCGATATGACATGTTCCGAGGATGAAATCCGCGCGTTTTGCGAGGAACTTCCACGCTACAAACGTCCAAAGAACATAATATTCGCAGATGTACCGCGCAACCCCACCGGCAAAATCGAAAAACCCAGGCTGAGAGAGATGTATGCGGGCGGAAGTATCGTTGACCAGCAGGTCGAAAACTGATGAAAGGGCGTTTACAATGACAAATCAGAAAAATGGCGGCAACAGAATGCTGCTGACCGGCGCAATCCTTCAACTTTTTCTCGGTATAATCTATGTATGGAGCGTCTTTGTCGCCCCGGTGAGCAACTTTTTCAGCTGGGACTCCGCAAGCGTAAAATTGACCTCATCGTTTATGCTTTGCTGTTTTGTGCTGGGAATATTATTCGGCGGCAAGCTCCAGGTTAAAATCGGGTCACAAAAAACCGTCCTGTCCGGCGGATTACTCATGGCGGCGGGAATGCTGTTGACCTCCTTTATCCCAATGAATGCACCGTGGATTATATACATATCCTATGGAATCGCGGGCGGATTCGGTGTCGGCATGGCATACAACGCTATCATCTCATCCGCGCAAAGCTGGTTTGTCCACAAGCGCGGAATGGCCACCGGTATCAGTGTGTGCACCTTCGGATTTTCCACTGTAATATTCGTACCTGTAATCAAAATCTTGGTGGAAAAATTCGAATTAATGAACACATTCCGCATTTTGGCCGCCACCTTTTTTGTGATAACACTGTTGCTGTTCCGGTTTATAACCATGCCGGAGGCGGCGACCGCAAAAAAAGCCGCGGTATCGGAAAAGAAGCAATACACAACCAGCGAAATGATAAAAACTCCCGCGTTTTTTATGATAATGTTTTCGATGATGTTTTTGACTTCATCATACTTTATCCTCAACCCATCATTTATAACCCTTGCGGAAAGCCGCGGAATGACCGCGACACTAAGTGCCGCTCTCGTGATGCTGACCGGAATAGCAAGCTCCCTCGGCCGCCTCGCTGTTCCGCTGTTGGGCGATAAAATCGGCCGCGAAAAAGCGGTAATATCCATTATTTTAGCAACCGCCGCCGCAACCGCGTCGTTATGCTTCGCATCCGGCCCTCTTCTCATGGTGGTCATCGCCGTTATCGCCTTTTGCTATGGCGGCTCCTCCGGTATATATCCAATAGTAACGTCCGATTATTTCGGAATCAAAAATATCGGCTCGAATTACGGCGCAATCATGGTAGGCTTTGCATGCTCCGCGTTGCTCTTCCCGATATTCATCAACATGATATCTAACGAAATCGCAAAATTTCTCGTACTCACCGTGCTCGTCGCATTAGGCAGCCTGCTTATTATGCTGTTAATGCTCCGCAAAAAGAAAATGTCCGCTGTCACATAATTTTTTCAAAAACCTATTGATTTTTTCCGTGTTCTATGTCATAATAATTATAATGATTACAAATTTATAATTATTTTTACGAAAGGCGGTCATGAAAATGGAATTAAAAGGAAGTAAAACCGAAAAAAATCTGTTGGCGGCATTCGCGGGGGAAAGTCAGGCGCGGGTGAAGTATTCCTATTACGCATCCAAGGCAAAAAAAGAGGGGTATGAGCAGCTCGCGGCAATTTTTACCGAAACCTCCGACAACGAGAAAGAGCATGCAAAGCTGTGGTTTAAGCACCTTCACGGTGGCGAAGTGCCCGGCACTATCAAAAATCTGACCGACGCGGCGGACGGCGAAAATTACGAATGGACTGATATGTATGCGGCATTCGCAAAGGAAGCACGCGAAGAGGGATTTGAAAGTATTGCGATACAGTTCGAAAGAGTGGGAGTCGTCGAAAAACACCACGAGGAACGCTACCGCAAATTTATTGAGCGCTTGAACGCCGGCGAAATGTTCACATGCGGCGATTCTGTTGTGTGGAAATGCCGCAACTGCGGACATCTGCATGTAGGCAAAACCGCGCCAAAGCTCTGCCCGGTTTGTGCTCATCCGGAAGCGTATTTTGAGCGCAATGCTGAAAATTATTAATACTGTTTATACAAGTTAAGTGCATGAAAATAAGGAAGGCTTTCGTCATGAAAGCCTTCCTTTGTTTTGCTATTTAATCTATCGAAACCTTAACACATTTTCTTCTTGCATTTATTTTCTCCGCTTTTGTTTCAAGTATAGTCAATTAACTTGAAAACAAGCTCATCAAATACAAATAAAACCGCATATATCAAAGCTTTTATCTGCATTTCCTAAGATGTTTTCTAAGTTGATTGACTATATATAAATCGTCTACATATACCAGTATACTAACTTCTGTACAAAAACACAAGTTGATTTTCCAAAGGGAGTGGACACATTGAACCTTCTCTAATTTGAAACAAAGATTCTTCGCGCTGCTCAGAATGACAGGTTATTTTACATTATCAACGCCATTTGTCCACTCCCTATCTAACGATTACCTGCTTTTTCAACAACACCGGAACAAGCCTATCAATCAGAAACGCCCCCAATGGTGCGAGTATCAAAATTGCCAATACGGCGACCGCCAGAATAATCTCGCCCGATGCCATCCCCAGCGACAGCGGAATAGCTCCCATTGCCGCCTGCACCGTTGCCTTTGGAATATAAGAAATCCCGCAAAACAACCGCTCCCTCAAGCAAAGCTTCGTCCGGACAAGGCACAAAAACACCCCACCAAACCGAAACACCGTCCCTGCGGCTATAACAATCAGCGCTCCTACCCCTGCTCCGCCGATATATTTCAATTCCACCGCACATCCCACCAATGTAAACAGCATAATCTGTGCACCGCTCCACAACTGCGTAAAGCCTCGCGATAACACCGCCGCACGCTGCGGTTCTTTTTTCAAAATCACTCCGCCGGCAACCATTACCGCCAACAATGAAGAGAACGGAAGCCATTTCACTGCCGCTTCAAGGCTGACCAGCAAAAATGATACCGCCAACAGTAAAATCATCTGCATAACCGCTTCTACCCGCACTTTTCGGAACAGCCAAACCAATAAAAATCCCGCCAAAAGCCCTATTACCGCTCCCGCCAACACCGAAACCGGAATCTCAAGCAGTCGCAACGCGCTGAATGATTCCCCTTGATACAGCCCCACCAGCGATGAATATATAACTATTATCAGTGCATCGTCCACCGATGTCCCCGCCATAATCAGCTGTGCAATTTTTTTATCTCCGCTGTATCCATTTTTCATGAGCGTAAGCATCCTCGGAATAACAACTGCCGCCGATACCGGTGCTAAAATACACCCCAAAATCCCCGCTTCCAAATATGAAATATCAAAAATTAGCGGCGCAATCAGCGTTGCGGCGGCAATTTCACAAAGCGCCGGCACAAAACACATAAGCACTGCCGGTCTCCCAATGGATTTCAAGTCTGCCAAATCCATTGAAAGTCCCGCGCGTGCCAAAATGATAATAAGCGCGATTTCCCGCAAATCCGGAGCGATAATCAGCAGAGAAGGCGAAATAATTCCCAGAACCGATGGACCCAATACTATTCCGCTGATTAGCATTCCGACCAAGCCCGGAAACCGCAGTAACTCGAATATCCGCCCCAGAAAATACCCGCAAATCAACAGCAGTGCAATGCTTAACAACATGCAAAAACCTCCATTCCCAAAATAAAAAAGCCGACAACTCTGAAGCCTCATGGCAACAGAAGTCATCAGCTCAAAAAAGCGGTTCGGCCAAAACAGCGCAGGGAGTACTTCATTCCCTCTATTTCGGATTTATAATACCACAAATCCATCCGAATTGCAAATAGATTTTTTGGCGGCAGTGGACACAGTGTGTTGATAAAGTAAAAGCTTGTCATTCTGAGCAACATGTGGGCACATTATCGTTTCTCGAATTTGAAGCAAGATTTGTGCCCACGCGAAAACACCAAGGTGTTTTCCCAACATATGTGAAAATTATGGGCACATTATCGTTTCTCGAATTTGAAGCAAGATTTGTGCCCACGCGAAAACACCAAGGTGTTTTCCCAACATATGTGAAAATTATGGGCACATTGACCCTTCTCGAGTTCGAAACGAGGACGGCAACGTCCTCAGATTTGCACCCACGCAAAAACGGGATAAATTTTTAAGTTCCTTCGCAGGCTCAGGATGACGCTGAAATCAGCGCTATTTATTCTCTCCCTTTTTGGCGGCAGTGGATAAAATGTGCGGATAAACACTGATGCTTCATTAAATCGTCATTCCGGCCTTGAGCCGGAATCTTAACCAGACTCTGGAGATTGCGGGTTATCGGCTTGCACTGCAATGACATTATCAGTGCTATAGTCAATTAACTATAAATGTCCACTCCCCGATTTTTCTTTATCCTGGCGACGGCCGCAATAACGCTTTCTCTGCTGCCAAAAGCGGTCAGCCGGAAATATCCTTCGCCGTTTTCCCCGAATCCCACGCCGGGAGTTCCGACAATATTTGCTTTTTCAAGCAAATAATCAAAAAAATCCCATGATGACATGCTATTCGGGCACTCAAGCCATATATAAGGCGAATTTCTGCCGCCGGTAAACCGGATTCCGCATTTGGTCAGCGCATCGGCGATAATACGGGCGTTTTCACGGTAATAAGCGATATTTTCCTTGATTTGCGCCATTCCCTCCATGGTAAACACCGCTTCCGCGCCGCGCTGTATAATATAGGAAACACCGTTAAATTTTGTGGTTTGCCGCCGCAGCCACAACTTGTTCAAAGCCATTACGCCGCATTTAAGTTCATGCGGAACAACAGTGTATCCGCATCGCGTTCCGGTAAATCCGGCCGTTTTCGAAAGCGAACAAAACTCTATTGCACACTCTTTTGCGCCGTCAATCTGATATATGCTCGATGGCAAATCTTTATTGTATACGAATATTTCATATGCGCTGTCAAAAAGGATTACGGCATTGTTTTCCATCGCGTAATCAATCCATATTTTGAGCTGTTCCTTGCTGTAAACCGCCCCTGTAGGATTGTTTGGCGAGCACAGATAGATTATATCCGCCGATATATCGCCGTCAGGCATTGGCAAAAAATTATTTTCTGCGGTGCCGTTTGCATAAATAATTTTGCGGTTCGCCATAACATTTGTATCAACATATACGGGATAGACAGGATTGGGAATCAGCACCGTGTTATCAGTTGAAAAGATATCGAGGATATTTCCGAGGTCGCTTTTTGCGCCGTCGTTGACAAAAACTTCATCCTCGCGCAGAGTAACATCCTTTTGCGAGTAATACCCGCATATTGCCTGTCTCAAAAAAGAATATCCCTGTTCCTCTCCATAACCACGAAAGCTGGCGGCGTTACCCATTTCAGCAACCGCCTGCCGCATAGCATTTATTACGGCGGGAACAAGCGGCAGCGTAACATCACCGATGCCAAGACGAATAATATCTTCGCCGGGATTTGACGCTGTGTACTCTCTTACCTTTTTTGATATAACAGAAAATAAATAGCTATCCTTCAAATTCAAATAATTTTCATTGATATTCATGTCCTTGCCCTACCTTTTTCGCCGCTGTATACAACCGGCGGTTTTCTCTTGTGTTCACTTGACCGGTGGATTTTTTTTATTATGGCCTTGTCGTGTTCATTTACCACACCACTCATCAAGAACTCATCAATGCTTTTGTATGTAACACCCATCTCGATTTCGTCGGTCTGTCCATCAAACAGCCCCGCCGACGGAGCCTTGTTGATTATAGAGTCCGGCGCACCTAAATAGCGGAGAAATTCATATATTTCCGTGACTGTAAGGTCGGCAATCGGGTTGAAATCACAAACACCGTCGCCCCATTTTGTGAAATATCCCATGTACCCTTCGCTTTTGTTCCCCGTTCCCGCAACAAGCCTGTTTTCACTTGCGGCAACAGCATACAGCGCGGCCATTCGCAGCCGCGGCGCAATGTTTGCAATTGCTGCATCACTAAACATTGTATCTTCGCCCACAACGCGTATAAACCTGTTTCTCACATCCGACAAATCAACAATCTGAGAAATTATGGTAAATTGCCCGGCTATTATTTCCGCGTCTTTTCTATCCGACCCGTAATTTTGTTTTGAACCGCACGGCATAATCAATCCCAAAGTATTGTCACACGCCATTTTGCAAAGTATTCCGGCAAGCGCGCTATCCTTACCGCCGCTGTTTCCAAAAACAATGCCTTTAGCGCCGGCAGATTTCACTGTATCACGGATAAACGCAATCCGTTGTTGTGTTTCCGCTTTGTAATCTCTCACAATAAAACCTCCTTTCCTTGTGTCGCCCTGACAAGCCCCAAAAACAAGGGATGAGGTCTGTTGGGACGGCTCTTGAATTCGGGATGAAACTGAACACCCGCAAAAAAGCGTTTGTCCGGCAACTCGATTGCTTCAACAAGACTGTTATCCGGAGATGTTCCGCAAATAACAAGCCCTTTTTGCATGAGCTGTTCGCGATAATCATTGTTGAATTCAAAACGGTGCCGGTGACGCTCGCTTATTTCTTCAGCTCTGTACAGACTGTTTAATACCGTACCCTGCATGAGCTTGCACGGATATGCGCCCAGGCGCATAGTGCCGCCACTGCCTACCCTGCCGACCTGTCCGGGCATAATATCAATCACACGATGGCACGCTGTTTCATCAAATTCGGCGGAATGAGCACCCGCAAGTCCGCAGACATTCCGCGCAAACTCAATTACCGCAATCTGCATTCCAAGACATATTCCCAAAAACGGAATGTCATTTTCGCGCGCATACCGGCATGCGGTTATTTTCCCTTCTATCCCTCTGTCACCAAAACCGCCCGGAATAATCATTCCGCCTATTCCATTCAGAATATCGCCGGCGGTTTCCGGTGTTATATCGCTGCTGTCAATCCAATTGATTTTCACTTTTGCCGAGATGTCAAATCCCGCGTGATTCAAGCTTTCTATGATGGACAAATATGCATCATGCAGCTGCACGTATTTTCCGACAATCGCTATCGTAATTTCCTTTTCTCTCACCGCGATTTTTCGCGTCATCCTCCGCCAGCTATCAAGATTCGGCGTCGGTGCATCAAGTCCAAGCTCACGACATACCACCATATCCAAGCCGTTATCATGCAACATGAGCGGAGCTTCATACAACGAAGAAACGTCAATATTTTCGATAACACAATCGGGTTTAACATTACAAAACAATGAGATTTTTTCAGCAATTCCGGGGCTTAAATGACCGTCGGCACGCGCAATGATAATGTTCGGAGAAATTCCGATAGAGCGCAATTCCTTCACCGAATGCTGTGTAGGCTTTGATTTGTGCTCGCCGGAACATTTCAAATACGGAATTAGTGTAACATGGATAAAAAGGCAATTTCCGCTGCCTTTTTCCAAAGACACCTGCCGTATAGCTTCCAAAAACGGCTGGCTTTCAATATCACCGGTCGTACCGCCAACCTCGGTAATAAGCACATCCGCACCGCTGATTTCGGCATCCGAATAAATAAAATTCTTTATTTCCCCGGTTACATGGGGAATAATCTGTACCGTACCGCCAAGATACCCGCCCGCGCGCTCACGTTCAAGCACGTTCCAATATACCTGTCCGGAGGTCAGATTGCTGAATTTTGTCAAATTTTCGTCGATAAACCGCTCATAATGTCCCAAGTCAAGGTCGGTCTCTGCTCCATCATCGGTGACAAACACTTCACCGTGTTGGAACGGACTCATGGTTCCGGGGTCGATGTTCATATATGGGTCAAGCTTTTGAGCGGCAACCTTCAACCCGCGCTGCTTGAGCAACCGGCCAAGCGACGCGGCGGTAATTCCCTTGCCAAGTCCCGATACCACGCCGCCGGTCACAAAAATATACTTCGTCATATTTCAACGGCCCCCTCAAATACTTTTTTACATTCGCCGGTCATATATACAGTGCCGTCTGTGTATTGAATGATTAAATCACCGCCGGGAAGCCGTACTCTGATATCCGCGTCTTTGTCACAATATCCGTTCAGCACAGCGGCCACCGCTACGGCACAGGCTCCTGTTCCGCAAGCCCGCGTTTCACCGCTTCCGCGCTCCCACACGCGCATTTTCAAGTGGTTTCTATCTATAATCTCGACAAATTCCGCATTTATTCTGTCGGGAAACAGAACATCGTTTTCAAACAACGGCCCAATACCGGGTACGTCAAGCTTATCCACATTTTGACAAAAAGTGACCGCATGGGGATTTCCCACCGAAACACAGGTGGTGTCATATCCCACGCCGCCGATAACTACCGGACACGCAATCACATTTTCGCCCGGCAGATTCACCGGAATTTTCGCGGGATTAAGCTCAACCTTGCCCATGTCTACCCTAACGGACGAAACCAACTCATTTCGTGTGGACAACCAAAGCAGGCGCACACCGCTTTTGGTTTCGATGCTCATTTGCATCTTTTTGACGATTCCGTTGTCATACAGATATTTTGCGATACAGCGTATTGCGTTTCCGCACATATTGCCCTCGCTGCCGTCAAGATTAAACATACGCATTCGCGCATCGGCAATATCTGACCGCAAAATCAGCACTATACCATCGCCGCCGATACCGGTATGGCGGTCGGACAGCAACACCGACAGAGATTCCGGCGAGTTGATTTCCATGTCAAAGCAGTCAATGAAAATATAGTCGTTTCCGCATCCATGCATTTTCGTGAAGGGCAGCTGCAAGCGATTGCTTCTCAAATCATTTATATCAACAAGCTCGGTGCTGATTTCGCTGTATCCCGAAAGCATGCTGTCCGCCAATGCGTTTGCCGTATCAAGCGACGTCAGACTGGGGATTCCGAGAGCACATGCCTTTCTGCGGATTTTTACGTCGTCCAGCGCGGGGTCTCTGCCCTTCTCCGACGTGGATATAATATAGCTTACTTCGCCGCTTTCAAGCAACATTTCCGTACTTTTCACCATGCTTCCGGGAATTCCCTCACATTCATGGATTTTTTCTACCGTTTCCACAATAAACCCCTTTCCCGTAAGAAACTTTGCGGTACCTCGCGTTGCATATAACGCAAAACCGCATTGAACAAACTTTTTTGCTATTTCTGCAATCTCTGCCTTATCGCTGTCACGAATGGTAATGAGTACACCGCCGCTTTTCTTCATTGTATATCCCGCGGCAACAAGTCCTTTGTAAAGCGCTTCCTCAAGATTTTTTCCAATACCCAAAACCTCGCCGGTGGATTTCATTTCCGGCCCCAGATGCGTATCCACGCCAATCAGCTTTTCAAAGGAAAATACAGGAACCTTGACCGCAAAATACGGCGGAATTTTTGCAATACCGGAATAATGTCCAAGCTGTGAGAGCATCTGCCCAACGCTGATACGTGTTGCAAGCTCGCACATCGGAACTCCGGTAACCTTGCTGATATAAGGTACAGTACGGGACGCTCGCGGGTTGACTTCAATAACATAGATTTCGTTTTCATACAGAACATACTGAATGTTTACAAGCCCCTTAACCTCCAGCGCCATGCACAGCTTTTTCGTCACTTCAAAAATCATTCCGGCAAGGGCGTCGTCTATGTTCAAAGCAGGATATACGGCAATACTATCGCCGGAGTGTATGCCGGTGCGTTCAATATGCTCCATAATTCCAGGAACCAAAACATCAACACCATCACAGATGGCATCCACCTCGATTTCCCGCCCGCTCAAATACTTGTCAATCAGAATAGGATTTTCCTGCTTTTGCCGCATAATTATTTCCATATATTCACGGATATCCTCATGCGAAAACGCGATAATCATATTTTGTCCGCCCAACACATATGACGGGCGCATAAGCACCGGATAACCAAGCTTTTCGGCAGCGGCGAGTGCTTCCGGCTCTGTCATAACACCAAAACCCTTTGGTCTTTTGATATCAAGGCCTTCAAGCAGTTCGTCAAAACGCTCCCTGTCCTCACAGAGGTCAATGCTGTTGGCCGATGTGCCTATAATTCTAACACCGCACTCGCACAGCTTTTTTGTCAGCTTTATAGCCGTACCGCCGCCAAACGCCACAATTACACCAATCGGTTTTTCGATATTGACTACGCTCATTACATCGTCGATACACAGCGGCTCAAAATACAGCCGATCCGCGGTGTCAAAATCTGTCGATACCGTTTCGGGGTTATTGTTGATTACAATGACCTCATATCCCATGTTTTTAAGCGCCCACACACAATGTACACAGGCATAATCAAATTCAATACCCTGCCCGATTCGGATTGGACCGCTGCCCAACACAACAATTCGTTCCTTTTCACTTTTTTCCACAAATGGCAACACCTCATTTTCTGCTCCATTTCGGATTGAATAAAAATACGGCGTTTTCGCCTCGAATTCACCACCGCAGGTATCAACCATTTTATAAACCTGCGTTTTTTCACAAACGGCAACACTGCTGTTTGCAATGTTCACAAGCCCGTGTAAAAACCAATGGTCAACCTTGGTAATAAGGTGCAGCTCATCAACACTTATCCCACGCCGAATTGCCTCATAAAGAACGAACAGCCGCTCATCGGTAACGGCATTAAGAAGGTCGTGGATTTCATCGTCTGATTTTACCGAAAGCCGCGGCAAAACAAGGCTGTCCAGCCCAATTTCTGCTCCGCGCACAGCTTTCAAAAGAGCCTCCTCAAAAGAATCAGCAATTGCCATAACCTCTCCGGTTGCCTTCATCTGCGTGCCCAAAGTCTTTTGGGCATAAACAAACTTATCAAACGGCCATTTCGGGAACTTAACTGCCACATAGTCAAGCGCCGGCTCAAATGCCGCAAATGTAGTGCCGGTAACTGCGTTGGTAATCTCGTCAAGGGTATATCCGATTGCAATTTTTGTCGCCACCTTTGCAATGGGGTATCCTGTCACTTTGCTCGCCAGCGCCGAGGAACGTGAAACACGCGGGTTGACCTCGATAACAGCATATTCAAAGCTGTGCGGATTAAGCGCAAATTGGCAATTGCACCCGCCCTCGACCCCAAGCTCCATGATGATATCCAAAGCCGCCGAACGCAGCATTTGATATTCCCTGTCAGACAGCGTAACAGTGGGCGCAATAACTATGCTGTCCCCCGTATGAACGCCAACCGGGTCGAAATTTTCCATCGAGCATACAGTGATAACATTCCCGGCGTGGTCACGCATGACCTCAAATTCAATTTCCTTCCATCCGGCAACCGACCTTTCCACAAGCACCTGATGAATTGGGGAAAGTGACAGTCCGTTCAAGGCAATTTCACAAAGCTGTTCTTCATTGTCCGCAATGCCGCTGCCGCTGCCGCCCAGCGTAAATGCCGGGCGGACAATTACCGGATACCCTGTTTCCTCCGCAAATTCCATCGCTGTTTCAACAGTGTTCGCAATCGCCGAAGGAATCACAGGTTGACCGATGTTTTGCATAGTTTTCTTGAATATCTGCCTGTCCTCAGCCTTATCAATCGTTTCGGGAGAGGAACCGAGCAATCTCACACCCATACTGTCCAAATACCCGTCGCGGGCAAGCTGCATACACAATGTCAGCCCGGTTTGTCCTCCAAGTCCCGAAAGAATACTGTCCGGACGCTCCTTTTCGATGATACGTTTTATTGTGGTTATTGTCAGCGGTTCGATATAAATTTTGTCCGCAACATTCTTGTCTGTCATAATTGTTGCGGGATTGGAATTGACAAGAACAATTTCAATACCATCCTCACGTAACACTCGGCACGCTTGTGTACCGGCATAGTCAAATTCAGCAGCTTGTCCAATCACTATCGGGCCGGAGCCTATAACCAAAACCTTTCGGATTCTTTTATTGAGCGGCATAAGTATCCATCCTTTCTATAAACCGGTCAAACAGGAAAGCTGTATCAAGCGGACCGCCCCTTGCTTCCGGATGAAATTGAACGGAAAACGAAGTCCCATAATCCATACCCTCGCAAGTGCCGTCGTTCACGTTGACAAATGACCCATCCTCTGCGGTTACCGCATAACCGTGATTCTGACTGGTAATATATACACGACCTGTTGACTGTTCCCTGACCGGCTGATTTGCGCCGCGATGCCCGAATTTCAGCTTTTTTGTGGTGTATCCGTTTGCCAACGCCAGCAGCTGGTGTCCAAGACAAATGCCGAAAATCGGAATTCCGCTTTGCACAAGCTCGCGAATCACTTTCACGATTTCTGCATTAGAAGGCTCGGCAGGGTCTCCCGGTCCGTTGCTGAGCATAATACCGTTCGGGTTAATTTTCATAATTTCCTGTGCCGAAGTATTGTAAGGAAATGTCCACACATCACAATCTCGTGCCTCCAACGCCTCCTCAATTCCGCGTTTGGCGCCAAAATCCATAAGCGCAACACATTTGGAACCGTTCCCGGTATGTACTGCGGCGGGCGAGGATACCGCGGCGACTGCATTGCGAATGGAATATCCCACCGCTTCGGCACGGTCGGCATCTGTCGGAGGTGATGAGGTGATTTTGCCGTTCATTACCCCTTTTTCGCGAATAATCTTCGTCAATGCCCTTGTATCAATGCCGCAAAATCCAACAATCCCCTGCTCCTTCAAAAAAGTGTCAAGATTACCCTCACTTCTGAAATTTGAGGGGTCTTGACACGGATGTTTTACAATATAAGCTCTGGCTCCGACATGCGGGCTTTCAAAATCGGATGAGATAACACCATAATTTCCGATAAGCGGGAAGGTTTGAAGTACAATCTGTCCATAATAGCTTTGGTCGGTAAGGGTTTCCAAATAACCAACCATGCTCGTGGTAAAAACGATTTCCCCTGTTATTTCGCCACCCGCGCCAAAAGACCTGCCTTCAAAAATCGTGCCGTCCTCCAGTATAAGATATGCCGTGTTAGAGTTTATCATTTCCATGACCATTCCTTTCTTTAACCAAACGCTAATTGGATTCTTCAAAAATGCTCTTTTTTTCGCGGCCCTCACTGCCGTTTCCAGTAAAGCAAGCCGTGCAAAATGGCAACGTACATTTTCCGCACGCTTTTTTAAGTCCTTTCACGCTGATATATCCTAAACTGTCCGCGCCGATTTTCCGGCATATTTCTTCTAAATTCATCTTGTTAGCAATTAAATTTTCCTCATCGTCTATGTCTGTTCCATAATGGCATGTATATCTGAACGGAGGTGAGGATATCCTCATATGAACCTCCTTTGCTCCTGCGTTTTTAAGGCTTCTTACAATTTTTTCGCTCGTTGTCCCCCGCACAATTGAGTCATCAACCAACACAATCCGTTTCCCTTTTATGCTCGCCGTCAAAGGATTAAGCTTGAGACTGACCGCACTGTCCCGCTGTATTTGCGTGGGATATATAAAGCTTCTTCCTATGTACCGGTTTTTAACAAATCCCGCCGCAAGCGGTATTCCGCTTCTTGCGCTGTACCCGCTTGCCGCATCCAATCCGGAATCAGGCACACCGCACACAATGTCAGCATCTGCCGGATATTCCTCCGCCAGCGCATATCCCATATTATACCGTGCATCATACACCGAAAGCCCGTCAATAACAGAATCGGGCCGCGCAAAATAAACATATTCAAAAATACAGAGTCCATGACAGCTCTCCTGCATTCGCAATTTTACTCCTTGATGAGTAATCTCGCCATTTTCCACAACAACAACTTCGCCGGGCAACACATCTCTCAAAAATTCAAACCCGCAGGCATCAAGCGCGCAGCTTTCCGATGCTATAGCACAACCAATATCGTTCTTTCCGATACAAAGCGGGCGGAATCCATTTGGGTCACGGACGGCAATCAATTTGCTTTTACCGCTTGCAATAACCAATGAAAATGCCCCGCGCAAGCCGTCCGCGGCGTGAACGATACCGGATACCGTGTCCTTTTCCTTTGATATACAGTATGCAATCAGCGATGAAACAACCTCGCTGTCACTGGTTGCGTCAAACCGGAGTCCATGTCCTATCAATTCATTTCTGATATCCTTTGCATTTATAATATTACCGTTATGAGCCACCGCGATTCGTCCCGTAAGATAATCAGCAACAAATGGTCCGACATTATCCCTTTTGTTGCCGCCGGTAGTCGAATACCGTGTATGTCCGACCGCAACAATGCCATCCGGCAAATTGTCAAGACTCCCGTCAAAAAAGACCTCGCTGACAAGCCCCGTATCCTTGCAGCATGTGATATGATTGTCGTTCGCAACGGCAATCCCCGCACCCTCCTGACCGCGATGCTGCAATGACAGCAAACCGTTATATGTAATGCCGGCGGCTTCCTTTGTTGTCAAACCAACTCCAAAAACCGCACATTCCTCGCTCAGTTTATCCTCATCTCTCATACGTTTTCAATATTCCTTCCGCAACAGCCCTTTTTGTGGAGCGCATATCCATTGCCTGCTTTTCAATGTATCTGTGTGCATCCCTTTCGTTCATGTTCATATATGATATCAAAATACATTTTGCCCGGTCAACAATACGTATATCTTCAATCCTTTGCTTCAACTTCGCGTTTTCACTTTGCATGCGTACAAGCCGGTTTTGCGCGGATTTAGCCAGCTTCAACACCGACCAAAAAATGCTTTTATTCAACGGTTTTGCAATTGTCAGAACGCCGTAATCCTCGCAAACAGCGGAAATAGCGTCAAAATATTCGGCTTTTACAATCAGCACTATCTGTGATATTCCTTTGGAGGCAATCTCGCGGGCAAGACTTTCGCCCGATTCGTCCTTGAGTGGTGCGTTAATAATTACCAAATCAAAGCTGCGTTCCAAAAGGGTTCGCCGTGCTTCGCTGCATGATTTCAGGGCGACAATCTGACGAAACTCCGCCGTTTTTAACAGCTCAACAAAAGAAGCCGTGCTTTCTTCCGAATATGAAACAACAAGCACGCTTTCCACGTTACCGCCCCCTTTCAATCAGATGTCGTTTGATTAGATAATGTTGAAATACCGCTCCCTGTAAAAATCCTCTTTACCTTTACGGGAATTGAAATCAGCTGTTTCCGCCTTTTTCAGCGCAATATATTTGGTAAGCATCTCTTCCCCGATTACACCTTTTACAAAATCGCTGTTTTCCGCGAGAGCAATTGCTTTTTCCAAGCTGTCGGGCAGCTGCGCAAGTGATTTTGTCACATTTTCGTCCGCTGTATACAAATCAACATCAACAGCGGGCGGCAATTTCTTTTTGCTTTCTATTCCGTCAAGTCCCGCGGCAATAATCAATGTGAACGCGATATAAGGATTAAGCGACGGGTCGGGCGAACGTAATTCCATTCGAACCCTTTCGCCGATAGCGGCAGGAATTCTTATCATCTGCGAGCGGTTTTGATGTGACCACGAAACATATTTTGGCGCTTCAAACCTGCCAAAACGTTCGTACGAATTAACTATCGGGTTTAAAAACGCGGTGATTTCGGACGTTTTAGTGAGTATTCCCGCAATAAAGCTTTCCGCAATGCTGGAGTGCCCTTCATCGACGCTTTTGAAAATATTACGGCCATTTTGTGCAAGAGAGAGATTGACATGCATACCGTTGCCGGGAGCGGTCAATATTGGCTTTGGCATAAACGAAGCAAACAATCCGTTGCGTGCGGCAATTGCTTTCACGGCGGATTTAAAGCTTTGCAGATTATCGGCGCATTCAAGCGCGTCCGAAAACTTAAAATCAACTTCATTTTGTCCCGGACCCTGTTCGTGGTGCGAAGTTTCCGGCTTGATGCCCATTTCCTCAATTGTAAGGCATATTTCACGGCGTATATCCTCGCACCGGTCAAGCGGCGCAATGTCCAAATATCCTCCATTGTCGAATGTAACATCGGTAGGATTGCCGTTTTCATCGGTTTTAAAAAGATAAAATTCACATTCCGCTCCGATTTTGCAGATATATCCCATCATTTCGGCGCGCTGTATAACCTGCTTTAGCATAGCGCGGCCGTCATGTGAGAATACCGACCCGTCAGGATTTTTAAGGTCGCAATAAAAGCGCGCGACTTTCCCGGAACCCGGGCGCCACGGCAACACCGACAATGTAGCGGGGTCGGGAAAAAGCAGTAAATCCGATTGTCTTGCATCGCGGAATCCGCGGATAGCATGAGCATCAAAGGACACTCCGTTTTCAAAAGCCGACTGCAATTCATATGCCATGATTGAAATGTTCTTTTGCAGCCCGAATATATCGCAAAAACTGAGCCGGATAAACTTGACATCATTCTCTTTCACAAACTCCAAAACTTCATTTGCTGTACTGTTCATAAAAAAATACCTCATTCTTCCCTCAACAAAACCGGTGCCGCAGCAGCGCTTTTGTTAACATTATACCATGAAATTATCGCACTCCGGCGGAAGAATACCGTTGCCGCCGCAGCGGCGGGAGGGCTTTCAGCCCGAGAGGAATTCTTCCCTCAA
>JGI994J12354_10002077_pt1 | contig 19938 bp, 19 predicted proteins | sample IntmicLarv3ML3BL_FD_12354 | JGI IMG/M metagenome (IMG submission 12354)
ATTAGTTTCCGTGGTTACTCTTTCAAACAAATGTTAATAAAAAAACTCTGTCAACTTTTTGAAAACGGTCAGTGTTTTCAGCCCGAAAAATCTTTTAATTATCTCGTCCTGTTTCTCGCCGACCAATAATTTCTGGCGATTCCTTCAAAGTCCTCAACAACTGTTTCAAAATATTTCATAGCGGTATCCTCATCGCCGTTTGAAAGAGCAATCTCTCCGAGATAATATAACGAATCACCATATTGCGCCGATTCATCATCGGCATAATCAAGACATTCGTTAAAGGCATTCAAAGCTTCTTCATAATCGTTTGCTCTATATCGCGCAAGCCCTCTTTGATACAGAATATTCGCCGTACGCTGATAAGAGTTTTCTTCCAACTCCGCAAATTTATTTAACAGTTCTTCTTCCAAACCGTTTTTATCTATAGATTTCAAAAGTATTGCCGCTTCTTCATATCTTCCTTGCCTAATCAAATCCGATGCCGTATTCATATTTTCCATCTTATCGTGCAAAGAAACTTGTGATTCCAGTTCTTGATTTCTGATTTCAAGATTTTTCTTAGCTGTTTCGAGCTCGGCAATCGTAGTGGTATTTTCCTCCGTAAGTCTTATATTTTCCTTTTTAAGAATATCCGCTTCCGTGCGCCATTTCTCAATTATCTCTGCGTTTGATGTGGTCATCTGAGGAATTACAATAAGTAAAAATATCCCCGCGCCGACAGCCAATCCCACAATCAACGCGAAAACCCACGCAATGCCCAAACCGCGTCTGTTATCGGATATAAGATTGTAATTTCCCGTTTTCTCATTTTTAGGAGTTTTATCTTTCTTTTCGGGCTCAACTCTTACGGGATTTTTTTTATCGCCCTGCAATTCTCTCATCAAAGTCAAAGCCGTTTCATTTCCGTTGTCAATATTCATAACTCTGTTCAAGCACGCCATTGCCTGCGAATTTTTTTTCTGATTTATATACGCAAGCGCAAGCAAATTATGTGCGCTGACAAATTTAGGATTAATTTCTACGGTTTTTCTCAGTGCGATTGTTGCGACATCATCATTTTTTTGTTTAAAAGACATCAGCGCATGATTATAACTCTCGATTGTTTTTTGTAACGCTTCGAGTTTTGCGGAATCGCTTCTGATTGTTTCAAGATAAGAAATTGCCGCTTTATTATTTTCATCTAATTTTTTGCCTATTTCAAATTGTTTCAACGCATCATTAACAAGCCCTGTTTCAAAATAAATCAGACCCAATAAATTTCGTGCGCCGCTGTTCATTTTATTAAAATGTAAACTGTTTTTAAGATGACTCTCAGCTTCTGTGAGATTTCCTTCTTTTGATTTCTCCAAAGCTTTATAGAAATACGAATTTGAAAGTTTATGTAACTTATCTGCGATAAGAACATTTATTTCACAGTTATCACAAATATTATTTTTAACGTTTTCACTCTTGCATACCGGACACTCCAACTTCTCACACCCTTAACTTTTCTCTAAAGATTATTTTTTATTTTTTTTTGAATGTTCCGGCTTTTTTGATTCCGGTTTTTTTGATTCTGTCTTTTCGATTTTCACAGGTTGAGTTTTTGAAGAACTTGATAATGCATCGATTAAATCTTTTATTTCGTCAACGGATACATCGCTCACGCTAAATTCTTCTTCCAAAGGTTCAAATTTTTCAAGCTCTCTTTTAAAATCAATCATACTTTTTTCCTCCTAAGTCTAAAATTATTCTTCGCGCATCTCCGATTAGATACAGTGAGCCAGTTACACAAACGATACTTTCACCGTCGCAATCTCTCAAGGCTTTTGTTATCGCGTCTTTGTTGTTTGCGATAATCTCCGTCTTATCGGCGTCATAAATTGTAATCTCCCGAGGGTCTTTTGCGCGTGTGCTGTTCGGGCTTGTCAATATAATTTCATCAGGCTCGCCCGAAATCTCTAAAAACATTTTATCACATTCTTTGTCTTTTAAAACACCCATTACAAGAATTATTTTTTTATTTTTATAAAAATTTTGCAAAGATTTTTTTAAATGCATAATCGCATCCAAATTATGCGCGCCTTCAAGCAATATTTCTTTGTTATCCAAATTAAAAATTTCCATGCGTCCCGCCCATTGCGCTTTTTTAAGCCCGTTTAAAACAGACGATTCCGATATTTCAACACCGCATTTTCGCAATGCTTCAACGCATAAAAGCGCGGTTATCGAATTATATATTTGATATTCGCCGATAAGGCGTAATTCTATTTTATCATAGTTTATAAATTTATTCTTCACTCCATAGATACTTTTATGCGAATTTAATTCCGTGATATTTATTTCTAAATCATCGCCGACATAAAAAAACGGAGCGTTTTTGCTTTTTGCGATATCCGAAATTATATTTTTTACGCTGTCATTGTTATAATACAACACAACAGGCGTANCATTTTTAATTATTCCCGCTTTTTGTATNGCGATTTCGGAAAGAGTATCGCCCAAAATATCAATATGGTCAAACGAAATCGAAGTTATCACGGAAAGCAAAGATTTTTCCGTTACATTCGTGGCATCTTCCAATCCGCCGATGCCCGCTTCCAAAATCACATAGTCAACTTTTTCTCTTTTAAAATAAGTAAAAGCCATAATCGTAAAAATTTCAAAAAACGATAGCGTTTCGCCCTCTCTTTGAAAATATAAATCGGTTAATTTTTTTACGGATAACATTTCATGTGCGAAATCACCGTCGGATATCGGTTCATTATTAATTCTGAGACGCTCGTTGGGACGCTCGACATGCGGTGATGTGAATAAACCTACTTTGTAACCCTCTTCCGTCAAAATATTATTCAGCATAGAAGACGTAGAACCTTTTCCGTTTGTTCCCGCTATATGAATGATTTGCAAATCATTTTGCGGATTCTTTGTGAGTTTCAAAATCTCTTTTACAACTTCAAGTCCTTTTTTGTGAGTACCGTCAAAACTTTTATTCATGTACTCAATCGCCTTATCGTATTCCATACTACGTTCCCCCATCATAGTTTTATATCAAATTTATATCAGTTGAAATAATTTGTCAATAGGTATTTAAACGACTGTAATTCGGGTATATTCGACTGTTTGAAAGTTTCAAAAAAGATATTTATTATTGTTTCGTAATTACTTAACTTTAGCAATACAATTTTATTACATTTGTGTGTTATGTATAGATTGTTTTTAATTATGTTGATATAATTCCTAATTGAAACACCTTACGGCTTAATATGCAGTTTCAATTTATTTATAATTACATTTATGCACATTGTTCATTATCAACAAGCGCGATTTATAATCGAAATCATACGACATTAATTTCAAAATTAATTTCAAATTAAAAGCATTACATTTTATCCTTTAGGAAGTGATATCAATGAGGGCTGAATTTTTAATTTTAAAAAATAAAAAAAGAATCGGCGTTTTCGGCGGTACTTTTGACCCTATACACAACGGGCATATTCTGATTGCCGAAAAAGCTTCGGAGAATTTTAATTTAGATATTATTATTTTTGTGCCCACAGGCTCGCCGAATTTTAAATTAAATAAAAGTGTCGGTTCAAAAAGACAACGTTATTCCATGACGCAAATGGCGACCGTCAATCATGAAAATTTTTACGTTTCCGCATTGGAAGTTGACCGTGCGGGCGTGAGTTATACGATAGATACAATCAATACGATTGATTTTTTTAAAGATTCGGATGCTGAAATTTTCTTTATAATGGGATATGACAGCGTTTTGGTTTTAGAAAAATGGTTCAGGGCGAAAGAATTATTGAAATCATGCAATTTCATTGTTTTAACAAGACCGAATTATGACAAACTCGCCGTCGATGAAAAAATTAATTTCTTTAAAGAAAAATACGGTTCAATATTTTTTAATTTGGATATCGAGGGTTTGGATATTTCATCAACAAAAATAAGAGCAAGCCTTGAAAAAGGTGAATATGATGCCGTTGAAGACTCCTTAAACAAGGACGTTTTTAAACATATAAAAAAATTGTCTTTGTATTCCGCGATAAACCGTGAAGAAATTTTAAAACTCCATATTCAAAAATTTATTTCCGAAAAACGTTATCAACATTCTTTAAATGTTTTGGATTTGGCATTAAAATTAGGCGAAAGATATAACTGCTCGACCGCTAAAATTTATATCGCGACTTTATTGCATGATATCGCGAAAGAGTTTGACGAAATACAAATACGCGATGCATCACGTAAATACAATTTGGATTTGCAAAAAATGTATGATAACTTTCCGCAATTGGTACACGGAGTTATCGGCGCGGAAATTACAAAAGATTATTTCGGAATCGATGACTTGGAAATTTTAAACGCGATTAAATATCATACGACGGGCAGAGAAAATATGTCCCTGCTCGAAAAAATAGTTTTTATTGCCGATAAGGTTGAGTTTGGGCGCAAAAATTATGAGGGTTTAAACAAAATTCGAGAACTCGCCTTCACAGATTTGGACGGTGCAATTATATTAAGTTTGCAATCGTCGATAAATTATAATAAAATGAAAGATATAAAAATTCACGAATTGAGTATCAAATCTTTAGAATACTTAAAAAAATGTGACTAGACTAAGAAGTCATCAAGGCAGGCATTATATTTTTATAAAAATATAATGCTGATTCGGCGGGGTTGAAATCCGCCGCAAAATAAATTATCCCATCTGCTTTCGTGGTCAAGTCTGCGACTTGCCGCTCAGAGGACCGGTGATTTCTGCCTTGTGTTAAATTAAAGGGAGGTTTAATTTTTTAAATGAATGTAAACGATGAGGATTTAAAAGTCTTAAAAGAGGTTGCCAAAGTTTTAGATGATAAATTCGCTGAAGATATTAAAATTATTGATATCAGAGAAGCGGCATCTTACGCAGACTTTTTTGTTATTGCAAGCGCAAGCAATATTCCACAGGTTAAAGCCATCGCAAGCGAAGTCGAAAAAGCTTTGCTCGGTGTCGGCGGAAAGTTGAAACATAAAGAGGGCTACGGCACTACTAATTGGGTTCTTTTAGATTTTACTTCAATCATAATTCATATCTTTAATAAAGAAGATAGAGAATATTACTCTTTAGACGAATATTGGAAAGATTCTCCGATTTTAGAATTGTCTGTTTTGCAGGAGAGTTAATATAAGTTATAAATGATAAAACTTTAGATGTATAAAACTTTTTTAAAGGGGCGGACGCGGTTCGCCCCTTTAAAGTGCGTCTGTAACATCGGAGGATAACAAATGCGATTATGGACTATACAACCACGCAGTTTATATGAAAAATTAAAAATTGAAAAAATTCTTCATTGCGAACCGTTGAAATCTGAATTTATTACGGAATGGGGATTTGTGCCCGCATATGATTGGTTGGCGGAACAAATGACAAAACGCATCGGCGCACCGCCCGATAATGTAAATTATCCGTTTTGGGCGTGGTATATGCTTGATGGTGAAAATCNCAAACCGGATTTACGCCGTAGAGAATTTCGGAATTATTACGGGGAAATGGTTTGTATCGAACTTGAAATTCCGGACGAAGACGTTTTGTTAAGCGATGAAGTGATGTGGCATATCGTATTGAATAACGGTTATTACGGAAATTCTTCCGATGAGGCGGAATATGAAAAAGATAAAAAGTGGTTCGATAGTTTATCCGCTCAAAAACAAAATGAAATCAAGCGAAAATCTTGGGAAAAAATATTTGAAGTTTATCCGCCTGTGGAAAACGATTGGGAAAGCCGCGGATTTTATGTGCAAGCGACTTTTTGGGAATTGAAATTTAGTCAAGTGAAATCTGTGAGATNTTTTATGGGAAAGCTGAAAAAATTAAATTCTAATTAACNTAACTCTTCTATTAAATNCTAAACGGGAAATCGTGCAAAGTCACCTTACAAGTTATTACCGAACAAGTTATTACCGAGAAAAATTAATCTTCTTACATATCGAAAATTGATAATTGACCTTAACATTATGTTAAGACTTATACTTTGATTGCAATGACGAAAGGAGGTCTTTTTCTTGTTCAAAATAGGTGAATTTTCAAAACTTGTGCGCGTGTCGCCCAGAATGTTGCGCCATTATGAAAAATGCGGTTTGCTTTATCCTGCGGAAATCGATAAATTCACAGGTTATCGCCAATATAGCGCCGCACAAATTCCACTGCTTAACAAAATTGTTTTGTTGCGTGATTTGGGATTTTCCATCGGGGAAATCGGCGATATACTTCCGTATTTTGATAATGCCGCTTACATGAATAAAGTTCTGCGCAATAAAGCCGCGTCGGTGAAAATTGTCATTGATAAAGAACAAGACAAATACGACAGGCTTATAAAAATGAGCAACACAATGCGAAAGGAGCTTAATATTATGATTTATGAAGTAGAATTAAAAAAATTACCCGCCGTCAAAGTTATCTCGTTGCGAGGAATCATTCCGCACTACAGAGATGAAGGGATTCTTTGGGAAAAACTCGGGCGATTCATCGGGCAAAATAAAATAAAATACAAAGATAACGAATCATATTCAAGTTTTATTGATGATGAATATAAAGAAAGTAATCCCGATATTGAAATTGCAATTCCGGTAGAATCGCTCGGTGAAGATTCAGAGGATTTTATTTATAAAGAATACGAAGAAATCCCGCTTGCGGCGACGATTCGATTTTCCGGAACATTCGACGGCGGTTATGATGCGGTAAACGAAAAATTAGCAAAATGGATGGAGCAAAACAGATATTGTTTTTGCGGAACACTTAGGTCATGCACTCTCATTTCGCCTCACGATGACCCGAATCCGGATAATCGGCTTGTGGAATTGCAAGCGCCTGTTATGAAAAAATAAAAAAATTCGGAAATATAAAATCCGTGCAGATAATCATTTGCATGGGTTTTTATTTTTTTCAAAAACAAAGCGAAATTTATTTAAAATAAAAACGAAATTCATTTAAAACAAAAAAAATTTCTTCAACTCTCCTGCTATTTTATAAATATCAAAACTTTACGCCTGATTGTACAAACCTTTATGGTGGTAAGCAATTTTTTATTTTTTGCAGTCAAGTTTTGTTAAGTAATAATCAACCTTTGCCGTATATTATATATCAAACACAACAGACTAATATAAAAAAATTGAAACGTTTTTGCTTATTTAAAGTCTTATATATAAGAGGCGGTCGTAAAACTTCGTTTTGCTGCTTGCCCAAACTAATAACCACGGAAACTATTTTCAAAAATTATTCTCGAAAATGCAGGAAATGCTCTTGTCCATTCCGCATGGTAACGGAGCGGTCAAGACGCGCTCCCTACAAAAAAATATTATTAAAACTGTTCGGAAAATTGAACAGCTCTGTTAGAAATCCGTAAAAATATTAAGGTGACAAAAATATTTTAAATTTTTAAACTGAAGAAAATCAAGTAGACCTGTTCCGAAACTTGAACAAGCTGCCGAAAACCGCGTTAAAACATCGCGGTTTCTGTCAGCAAAAAGGTGGTTTCGGAACAGCTTTAGTGTTATGGGTTTCCGCGGAAACTACCAAGCAACCCGGAGGTGAGAATGTGACGGAATTTACCGAGATATATGAAAAGCATTTTATTGATGTTTACAAATATGTTTTATCGCTCAGCCAAAATGAAACCATCGCGGAAGAAATTACGCAGGAAACATTTTTCAAGGCATTAAAGAGCATTGATAAATTCAACGGAACTTGTAAATTATCCGTTTGGCTTTGTCAAATCGCGAAAAACACTTATTTTTCCGATTATCAAAAGCAAAAGAAAATCACATCGGATAACGAAATCGAACATACCGACAAAGCTTTTGATTTGGAAAAAAATTATCTGGATAAGGACGCGGCACAGCGATTGCATATTTTGCTTCATAATCTCAACGAACCATATAAAGAAGTTTTTACATTACGAGTTTTCGGAGAACTCCCATTCTCACAAATTGGGGATTTATTCGGAAAGACGGACAGTTGGGCGCGGCTTATTTTTTACCGAGCAAAAAAACAATTACAGGAGGCGATGAAATGAAAATATCTTGCGAAATTATTAAAGACCTACTCCCTCTGTATCAAGACGGAGTTTGCTCTGACGAAAGCAAAAAAGTTATAGAAGAACACATTAAAATTTGCGAAAATTGCAAAGCGGAAATTGAATCTATGAATGGCGCATTACCCTCATTGGACATAGAAAAAAATTTAAACGAAGCGGATGCCGTTAAAAAAATATCTAAAAAATGGAGGAGAGGAATGTTGAAATCGGGTCTAAAAGGAATCGGTGCTACATTACTTTTAGTTTTTGTTATATGCCTTTATCTGTTTATTGCGGTCGTTCTAAAAAATGGTTATCAATTTAAATTGTATAGAGATAGCGATTTTCCGTTTAGCATTGTCACTTTAATACCGCCGCATCGTTTTTATGAAAATGACAATCAAGGCATAATATCCACTTCACCTCATTTTAATAAAACCGAATTTCCACATATTCAAGTTCAAACCGAAAATTTTGATGACTTTATTTCTTCATTTCCGAAAAATGATTTTTATGTTAACCCAAATATTGACGAGCATTTTATTGAGTATGTACAGCTTGTTATTTCAAAATTTCCGATGTTAAACGATGAAGTAATACCAAATTTTAATAATTATGTTGATTATGAAAAGATGGATTTTAACGAATTTCGATTGTATGATTTAAATTTGGAAGATGAAAATAATTTTATACATTCATCTTTTATTCTGTATAAAACGAAAGACGAATACGCCACGGAAGATGATATTCTGGGCGGAAATCTTATATCATTAAGAAATGATTTTACCAATTTAGAGCCGGAGGAGTATTTTAAATATTGGGACGGCGGCAAAGCTAAAAGTATCGAATCCGATTTATTTGACTATGCGTTTATCGTTAAAACCTCTTATAACATTTTTAATCAGTTGCCGATGTATACGTTTGTTGGTTTTAACAAATTATCCGAACCTTTAAAATATTATGATGTTAATAAAGTTCCCGAAGTTATTACAGAGGAAAATAAAAGTTCTTTCGAGGAAGTTTACAATTATGAAGTTTTTGAAGTTAATTCCTCTCCTATGTTGGACTCCACGAATGTAAGCATACTCTTTCCGAATTTTAGATTAAGCGAAAACGATAAGAAATTAATTATTGACGAAAGCGAATTGGTTGAAATGATTGGGCAGATGAAAAAATAAATTATCGGGGCGATGTTATTTCTCTAAACCGATAATCTGTTGTATAATATTTGAGATGAGAAAATAAAATCTCAAATATTATACAATCAAAGAAGCAAGGGGTTTTTTATTTATGAATGAAATAGAATTAAAAATCATTGAAAAATTACGCGATACCGAAAAAATCGAAAATATAAAAATATTTTGGGCGATAGAATCCGGCAGTCGAAGTTGGGGATTCCCCTCCATCGATTCGGATTACGATTGCAGATTTATTTATGTTAACCCGAAAGATTATTATCTATCTATTTTTGAACAAAAAGATTTTATTTCTTATACTCCGGACGAAATCTATGATATCGCGGGTTGGAATATAAAAAAAGTTTTACGGCAACTGAACAAATCAAACGCATCTGTTTTTGAATGGCTTTCGTCCGATGTTATTTATTTGGAAAATCCCGATGTAAAAAATTATTTAAAAGATGTGTCCGCGAATTTTTTTAATCCGATTTCGCTTTCATATCATTATTTAAATCTTGCACGAAAAAAGTATGACGATGTGTCAGAAAACGAGAAATCAAAATTGAAAACTTATTTTTATATTTTACGCCCGATTGCGAATTTCAAATATATTTTTCTGCACAACGAAATGCCGCCGATTAATTACAACCAAACTATTCAAAATATAGATTTAGACAGCGAGATTTTGAGCGAAATAAACGCTTTACTGAACATAAAAAAAGATGTAAGCGAAAGTTATCTTATTGAAAAAAACGAACTTTTGATAAATTATTTTAAAAATGAGTTTTTGTATTTTGAAAATAATATTAAAAATTTAAAAATGCATGATAAAAAAAATAGCGCGCTTTTGGACGATGTATTCGGAAAAATTATTGAAACGGTGTGGGCATAATGGAAACGACCGGAATAAATAACGATTTTCTAAAAATATTTAACAGCGATAAGTACGATTTTATACGCTCTAATGCGGATTTGAAAAATATTTTATATTTGGCATTGTCCGGCTCACGGGCATACGGCACGAATAACGCAGGGAGCGATTATGATTTGCGCGGTTTTTTATTGGAGGATAAAAAATATATTTACGGACTTCATGATTTTGAGCAATTTGAAAATACCGAAACGGACACCGTAATTTACGGACTGCGAAAATTTGTTAATCTGTGCATAAACGCGAATCCCAATACGATTGAATTACTCGGAATCCCGAAAAACGAACTCGTCATTATGAGCGACGTCGGCGAATTAATACACGACAACAGCGAGTTATTTTTGTCGAAAAGAATTATTTCGAGTTTCGGAAATTACGCGCTTTCGCAACTGAGACGATTGGAAAACGCTTTAAATATTGAAAGTTATGACGAGCGCAAAAAAGAAGAGCATTTATTAAACTCTTTGACACGTCAAACGGAACATTTTGAGCGTGTTCACTCCGATTTTAATCGAGGCGATTTTAATGTGTATTTGAATGAGGAAAATATTTTGTGCATAGATATGAATTTTAAAAATTTTCCTTTGCGAGATTTTTTAAGCATTAAATCCGAAATCTCAAACACATTTAAAATATATGATAAGCTGACGAAAAGAAATACAAAAAAATCACCCGATAAGCTTTATAAACACGCAATGCATTTGGTGCGTCTGTTGCTCACGGGCAAAGATATTTTGGACGGATTCGGAATTATCACAAAAAGAAAAAATGAACACGATTTGTTGATGGATATCCGAAACGGGAATCTCTCTTTTAAAGAAATTTTTGAAATTATAGACGATTTGGAAAACGAATATAAAAAATCCGCCGAGAAAACAAAATTGCCGAAAGCACCCGCGATTGGGGAGATTGAAAAAATGTTGATTGAAATTTATACGAATTGAAAATGCTTTATATAAAAATAAACTTGACTTTTAACCGTTGCTCACTGTACTATTATTCCTGCATATAATCTATTTGAAAGGTATGAGATTCACATTGAAACAGGCAAATGACAACTTGATTATCGGAAACGACCGCAAAAACACGGCACTGATTATTCTTACGGCATTAATGGTAACAACCTATTTAACGGCTAATATTATGGCTGTCAAACTCATAGAAGTTTTTTCGCTTACACGATTACGTTTCCGCTGTCATATATGATTGGCGATGTCGTAACCGAAATATACGGTTTCAAAACAGCTAAAAAGCTTATATGGCTTACTTTTTTCTGTAATATTTTATTGGTTGCGTCCACATCGATAGGAATATTGTTGCCGTATCCCGAATACATGTCGGATATACACAATGCATATTCAACCATATTTACGGTTGTTCCCAGAATTTTGGCGGCATCACTTATAGCATTTGTGGCGGGCGAACTTTCAAATGCTTACATAATGATAAAAATAAAAGAAAAAACAAAAGGAAAACATTTGTGGCTGAGGACGATTGGCAGTTCGGCCGTCGGTTATTTGTTTGACACCGTTTTATTTGTATTGCTGGCTTTTTCATTTACAGATGTTCCGCCGTCAGATTTAATTACGATGATTATTGCGCAATATATAGCAAAACTTTTAATCGAAAGTATTTTCGGCACACCGTTGGCTTATGGTGTGATAGGTTGGATTAATAAAGGAGTTACGGGCGAATGAGCATTTTACGGCGGTATGCAAAAATAAATGAAAAAATACCGAGAGAATTTTGCCTTTTGCAAGGCAGCGGCTGTAAGTGGAAAAAATGTACATTCTGCGATTATTTCCATGATGTCGGTGAAAACCCTTTTGAGATAAATAAAACCGTGCTTGCGGAAGTTACGGGCGAGTATGGCGTGTTGGATATTATAAATTCAGGCTCATGTACAGAACTTGATGAAAAAACCATCGCGCTTATAAAGCAAACGGCAAAAGATAAAAATATACATACGCTTTGGTTTGAAGCTCACTACATGTACAGAAATGCTCTGACCGACTTCGCCGAGCAGTTTACGGGAATAAACGTAAAATTCAGAACGGGAATAGAAACTTTCGATGTTAATCAGCGCGGTATGTGGCAAAAAGGTGTAGACGCGGAAGTCAGTGCGGCGGACGTGGCGAAATTTTTTAACGGCGTTTGTCTTTTGTTTGCGGTTGAGGGGCAGTCAAGAGAAAGCGTATCCGATGATATTAAATCGGCACTCGAACATTTTGAATATTTTTCGATTAATGCTTTTGTGGAAAACACCACGGACTTAAAGCGTGATGATGCCATGGTTGAGTGGTTTATACATGAATGGTACGATAAACTTAAAGATGACGACAGGGCGGAAGTGTTATTAAACAACACGGATTTAGGTGTGGGATAATTTTATAAAATCAAAAAAAGACTGTAGTAAAATGATTTTACCACGGTCTTTTTTTATGTTAAAATTTAAAAATTTTCTGCCATTTTAGAAACTACCGCGAGTGCATTTTCAAATGAGCTAATATTTGCTTTATTTTGCCCTACGATATCAAAACCCGTTCCGTGTGCGCAAGTTGTTATCGGCACGGGCAATCCTCCCGCCAAAGTAATCCCCCTGCTGAAACCTTTTAATTTAAGCGCGATTTGACCTTGGTCGTGATACATCGTTACGCCTGCGTCCAAATCACCGTCGAATGCTTTAATAAATAAAATATCCGATGAATACGGTCCACTCGCGTTAATTCCCTGCGCTTTTGCTTTTTCGATGGCGGGAGAAATAATTTCGATTTCTTCGTCGCCGCAAAGCCCTGATTCGCCCGCGTGAGGATTCAACGCAGAAACGCCGATTCGCGGATTTTCATATCCTGCCTGTTTGAGAGTTTCTTCCGCTAGTTGGATACATTTAAAAACTGCATCTACCGATAGATGATTGCTCACATCTTTAATGGGAATATGGCTCGTTACGCGCGTCGTCCAAACGTTATCAACCATATTTACTTCGCCGAATTTTTCGGTCGTCCCCAAAAGCGACGCGAATAATTCCGTTTCGCTGACAACGGAACTGTCGGCTTTTTTCATTGCGGCTTTATTTAAAGGAGCGTAGCAAATTCCTTTTATCACGCCGAGATTCGCAAGTTCCACTGCTTTTTTTATCATTTCGATAGTCGCCGCGCCACAACTTTTATTCACTTCGCCTTTGATTATATTTTCACAATCTTGATGCGGAATATTTAAAATGTGAACTGTGTTTGCCGAAATATTTTCAGGCAAAAAATCGTCCGCGGATTCAATAATTTCAAGTTCTATCGGCAAAGATAAATCTTTCGCTGTTTGTTCTAATATTCGTGCATCTCCTATTAATAACGGAGCGCACAATTTTTTCATGTTACCGCCGGATAACATTTTCACGATGATTTCTGCGCCTATTCCGCTCGCATCGCCTATTAATATTCCTACGATTGGTTTTTGCGGTTTTTGCATTTTTAGTGCCTCCTTGTTAATCCATTTAAATAAAATTAATTATATTGCGGCATCATATCGCCGTGCGCTTCAAATAAATCATCGCACAAACTTATTATTTCATCGATTGAAAGTTCCGATGCCGTATGCGGGTCAAGCAACGCCGCGTAATAAACAGTTTCTTTTTTCTTTGTTTTCGCCGCTTCGATTGCGAGCAATTGAACATTAACATTTGTAATATTTAATGCGGCACATTGCGATGGCAAATCGCCCACATAAATCGGCTGAACACCGTTTGCGTCGATTATGCAAGGAACTTCCACGCAGCAATTATGCGGTAAATTTGTTATAAGTCCTGTGTTTAAAACGTTTCCGTTAAATTTATACGGTTTATTTGTTACCGACGCTTCAATCATACTCGCCGCATATTCCACAGAGCGCGTATGCGTCAAATCTTTATTTTCTATGAGTTCTTTTTTTGCATCTTCCCAACGATTGATATTGCGCACGCATCTTCTGAGATATTCATCAATCGGAATATTAAATTTTTCGATTAAATCAGGGTGCGTTTGTTTAATGAAATAAGGCAAATATTCTGAAAGATGCTCGCTTGATTCGGTTACATAATATCCGAATTTGTCCATAAGTTCAAAACGAACTTTATCATTTTCAGGCGCGCCATGTTTTTTTGCCAAGTGTTTTATTTCGGGATAAATATCTTTTCCGTCGCGAGTTATTTCAAGCAGCCACGACATATGATTTATCCCTGCGATGTGCGTGTTTACGCTCGGGTCTTCTTCCAATCCGACGCCCGTCATTAATTCTTTTGCGCATTTTTGAACGCTGTGACAAAGCCCGACCGTTTTAACTTTTGTGTGTGATAAAATATATCCTGTTAAAATTCCCATCGGGTTCGTATAATTTAAAAGAAGAGCGTTCGGGCAATATTTTTCCATTTCGTGTGCGAAAAATTCCATCACGGGAATTGTTCTTAACGCTCTAAAAATCCCTCCTACACCGAGTGTATCAGCGATTGTTTGATTCAAACCGTATTTTTTCGGTATTTCAAAATCAATAACGGTTGATGGTTTATATCCGCCGACTTGCACGGCGTTTATTACAAAGTCCGCATCTTTTAGTGCGCCTGAAATATTTTCCACTCCCGCGTAAGTTTCTATTGTTGCTCTGCTGTTATTGGAGTTGCGGTTGATGTTTGACATCATCTCGCGGCTTTCTTCAAGTCTTGTTTCGTCAATGTCATAGAGCGCGTAAGTTGCGTCGCTCAGGGTTTCGATTGTCATGCAATCGCCCAAGACATTGCGAACGAAAATTGAACTGCCTGCTCCTAAAAATGTTATTTTCACGGCTTACCTCCGAATTTTTTATAAAGTAAAAATAGTAGTATTACATAAATTTTAAAATTTCTCAATTAACATGGTGTATAAAAATCTTTTCATATAGGGGTGAACTGTGTTCGCCCGTTTTGAAGTGAATTTATGGTATCGTGCAAATCTTTACAGTGGTATGCAATTTTTTGTTTTTTTGCAACCGTATTGAAAACGAAAATTGTAGGGAACGATTTTGACCGTTCCGCAAGTAAAACGAAACAGTCAAGACTGTTCCCTACGCTTAACGTAAAAATAAATTGCATATGAAATCTTGATGTAATATCGGGCGGAGCAGCACCGCCCCCGCAAAAAATCTTTTTGTTTTGAATAAAATTAATTAATTAAATTCTTTTATTTTCTTTTATTTATTCTTCCATTATTTCTATCATGCGCTCTTCCATAGCCGCAACCGTATCTTCCGCCGAACGTCCTTCGATAATAAGTTTATCCATTTCTTCCGACATAACGATATTCAATTCTTGGAATCTCGCCGAAGTTGTATCCACAGCCATTTTCGGGTCTATCGTGCTTACGATTTGAGAGAAGATTTTCATTTCTTCCGAAAATTCAGAATAAGTTAATCCTTCATCTACAAGACTTTGACGAACAGGAATGAAACTTCCCAACTCGCAAAACTCTTTCATTTGTTCCGCTTCGATAATGTAATTAATAAATATAGCGCACGCTTTAGGATATTTAGTTTCTTTATATACATGCAAACCGTTTCCGCCCATAACGCCCGTAGTTTTTCCGTCTTGTTGCGGCATATAAGTTACGCCCCATCTATCCGCGAAATTTTCTTGCATAAAAGAACCTTGCCAACTTCCCGCAAATACGAACGCCAATTGTTCAGCGACGAAAGCCATGTTACAAGCCGTTTTTTGCGTAAAACCTGTTGAAGATGCCAATCCTTTTGCTCTCCAATCTTCATAAATTTTAATACTTTCGATAAACTCAGGTTCTGATACGGAAATAGTTTCAACATCTTCCGCGAATATACTTCCGTTATTCATATATGAAAACGTGAGATATCTGTAAGCGTTATTATTTTCCCAGATTCCGCCGAATACAGATTCTAATCCGTGGTCGGCTTTTAATTTTTCAGCGATTTCGGTCATTTCTTCCCAAGTCCACGCGTCCTCTACGCTTGTCGGGATTCTGATTCCCGATTCTTCAAACATCGCTTTGTTATAAAAAAGTCCCATCGTATCCGTTTGATGCGGCATACCGACTAATTTTCCGTTGTAAGTCATCGCAGACGTAAACGCAGGAATTAAATCGTCCATTGTTTCTTGTGAAACGTACGGTGCTAAATCAAGAAAAACTTCCGCTTCTTTAAATTTACCGACTTTTTGATAAGTATAACGCATAACGTCAGGCCATTCATTTCCTGCAACCATAGTATCAATTTTTGTTACATAATTTTCAGACGGATATGCTTCCGCTTCCAATGTAATTTCAGGGTGCGCTTCTTTAAATGATGCGAGGACGGAGTTCCACGCGTCTTCATCACTCGGTGAGCCCGCCCAATAACTGAATTTTATAACTGCGCCGTCCTCAGCTTGCAATTCATCAGTGTTTCCGCTGACTTCAGGAGGCTTTTCTTCTTCTTTTGTTGCCTCAACTTTCGGCTCGTCTCCGCCCGACGATTCGGAATTGTCGGAGCCGGTATCGTTTGATGCACAAGCAACCATAGAAAACGTCATTGCCGTCACAAGTAAAGCTGTTAATAATTTTTTCATATTTTTTTACTCCTTTTCTTTTAATTTTTTTAGATTTTAATTTTTCATTATTTTTTATTTAAGTCCAGTAGATGCAATCCCTTGGACGAATTGCTTTTGAAATATCAAAAAGATAGCTAAAACGGGAAGTATGGAGATTAAAGACATAGCCATCATCGTATTCCAGTTTATATATTGACTTCCGCGTAACATCGAAAGACCGATTTGCACCGTGTACATTTCGGATTTTGAAAGCACGATTAAAGGCCATTGGAAATCGTTCCATCGCCACATAACCGTGAAGATTACGAGTACGCTCATTAATGACCTTGCGTTCGGCAAAATAATTTTCATGAAAAGACCAAACTCGCTTGTGCCGTCAATTCGCGCCGCTTCAATCAATTCATCGGGCAAATCGGACATAAATTGTCTTGATAAAAATAATCCGAATGCTTCCGCACAAGTCGGCAAAACAAGTCCTGCATAAGTATTTAAAAGATTTAGTTTAGACATGATGATATAATTCGGTATCATCGTTACCTGCACGGGAATCATCAATGTACTTAATACAATCATGAACATAAATTCTTTGCCTTTGAATTTATATTTCGCGAAAGCAAAACCCGCGAGCAAATTTATAAACACTGTAATTAACGTAGCTATCGTTGTTACGAGCGCGCTGTTTTTAAACATGTTCAAAAAATTGTCTCGCTTTATTGCGTCTGAAAAATTTTCAAAATGAAATGCACCGGGCCAAAGTTTCGGAGGATATGCAAATATCTCCTCAACAGGTTTCACCGCTGTTACAAACATCCAATAAAAAGGAAACAAAACAATAAATGTAACGACGATTATAAAAATATATTTGAACGCTGTTTTTAAATATCTCATTACATCAATCCTCCTCTTTATTTACTCTGAAACGAATAATCGTAAGTATCAAAAGTGCTAAGAATAAAACTACGCCCGCGGCAGATGCTCTTCCGTAGTTATTGCGTTGAAACGCTTGATTGTATATGTAAACCACAAGTGTTTCGGTTGAATTTACAGGCCCGCCTTTTGTCATCGCATAAATAAGGTCGAATGTTTTAAACGAATAAATTACGCACGTTATCAAAATAAAAACGTTGCTCGATTTTAAAAGCGGAAACGTAATATATCGAAACTGCTGAAGCTTTGTTGCGCCGTCCATAAATGACGCTTCGTAATATTCCGCGCCTATCGACTGCAAACCTGCGATATAAATAACCATGTTGTAGCCGACGCGACTCCATAATGTTCCGATTATAATCATCAGCATCGCGTAATTCGGGTCGTTGCTCCAGTCGATTGCTTTTAATCCGATGGATTGAAGCAAATAATTTATTAATCCCAGTTGAGAATCAAATAACCATATGAAAACCATACCCGCGGCAATCAACGAAACGATTGACGGAATATATAAAGCACCTCGAAAAAATCCTCTGAATTTTATTTTTTGATTTAAAAACATAGCCAAAAAAAGCGATAATGCAATTAATAAAGGTACGGTTATTGCCGTAAATTTCAGAGTGTTAAAAATTGAATTAATAAAAGCGTCGTTTTTGAACAAATAAGTATAATTATCAAATCCTATCCATTTAGGAGTGCCGAGCCCGTTCCATTTTGTGAAACTGTAGTAAAAAGACATAATCAACGGAACAATCATAAATCCTATGAAAAGCACCATATTCGGAAGTACAAACAAGTAAGGAACTATTTTTGTGTTATTCCAAAACTTAACCTTTTGTTTGTTTTTTGTGTTATTCATTTTTAATTACTACATCTCCTTTCTCTTTGTAATCGTTGTAAACGGTATGTGTTTTTAATAGACAATAGTACAATTTGAGTAAAAAAAACGAAATTTTTAATTTTTTTTTGGTTGATTTACCAATGTATTATGTGTATTATAGAAAAACATAGTCAATTAATCCATTCGTTTTTGTTTGCACAATATTTCATTTTGTTAGATTAGGATAAGGAGGACACTATTTTGAATAACAAAAATCTTTTGCCCGATATCTGTGAGCCGGAAAATCTTTCGCCAAATTCGGGTCATATCGATGTGTTACTGACAAACAGAGGTTTCGCGGATATAAACCCTTTGTTGGTCGGTCAGTATCAATGTACGCCGGGGCATTTTTACGGCCCGAATATTCGATGTTATTATCTTCTTCACTATGTTGTATCCGGAAAAGGAATTTTTAAAGTGAATAATCAAACTTACAATTTATCGAAAGGCGATATCTTTGTTATCCGTCCCGGTGAAGAAATTGCGTACTCAGCCGATTTAGAAAATCCTTGGCAATATCGTTGGATTGCTTTTAATTGTACGCAGGAACTTTTGCCGGAATGTTTGAAAGAAGATATTATCCATGCGCCGGAAGTTGAATATATTTTTCGTTCCGCAATTTACGCAGACCGATTTTCTCATGCGAAAGAAATGTACATTTGTTCTAAATTGTTTGAACTCTTCGCCATTCTTTCTCAAAGAAGTTCGCCCAAAGAAAATAAAATGGATTCTTATGTTCAAATAGCAAAAAATTTTATCGAGAGTAATTATAACGACCCGCGTTTTTCAATCTCCATGCTTGCCGAAAAATTGAACCTTAACCGCTCATATTTGAGTACAATTTTTAAAAATATAATCGGGCTTTCTTTACAGCAATATTTGCAGGATTTCCGCTTAAAAGAAGCGATTAATCTTTTGTTGCATACGGAAATGAAAATCGAAAATATCGCGTTTTCCTGCGGATACAGTAACGGATTTCATTTTTCAAAAATGTTCCGCCAAAAATACGGCGTCAGCCCAAGCCAATATCGCAAAAATCCAAAGGCTTTTATGAGTGACGAGGACAATGAGAATAATGATAACGATAACAATGAAACTAAGAGTTCCGATGCGGTTTATTAGATTTACATAAACCCTTTAAGAGGATAAACTTCAGAGAATCTTTTGATTATATTGGTTTTTATATGCTTTGTCCCTGCTGTGAGAAATATATTTGTTGAAAAATTTTTCTATGTGCTATGAAAAAAATATATATGGAAAGGAATTATTTTTATGCGAGATTTAAAACCACTGGATATTAGTATTTTAGAACGTTCAGACACAATTTCAGACGAATCAATAAATGTTTTGCTTAACAACGAACTTGAAAATTTGCAAAAAAAAATCATCGTGCTCGATGATGACCCGACGGGGACGCAAAC
>JGI994J12354_10002078_pt1 | contig 19936 bp, 15 predicted proteins | sample IntmicLarv3ML3BL_FD_12354 | JGI IMG/M metagenome (IMG submission 12354)
CGGCGGACAGTTTTCCCGCCGATTTTTCCTCTTCGGAAACGGCAGAGGACGCCGCTTCGCAAACCGTAACGCCCTCTCCCCGCAGAAAAAAGCGCCGCTCGATATTTTTCTCGCGCCCGCATAGAATGACGCGGTATGACAAGGTTTTGGCTCTTGTCTTGACGCTTATATACGGCGCTTTGGCGTTTGTCGGGCTCGGCGATATGCACGCGCCGCAGAGCTTTTTCCGCTTTACAGCGAACGAAATTGTTATCGACCTCGGCGAGGATTACGTTCTGTCGAGCGTCACATATTACACCGGAAATTTCCACCACAAGGAGGGCTACACCCTTACGGCGGACGGCAACACCTACAGCCTGGAGCAGACACACGCCACGACTTTCCACTGGATGACGAAATATCTCGGCACAGACGCAGACGGCGAGACGGTGGATCTTCCCTATACGCACTATGTGACTATTAAGGCGGCGACCACGCCAATTGAGCTTGGCGAGCTTGCGTTTTACGACGAGAGCGGAAAATACATCGACCCATCCAATTTTACTGTTATGCGCGGCGGCGAAAGTGAGCCGCTGGCGGCGGCGCTTTTCGACGAACAGGACGAAATTCCCGCCGAAATCAGCTATTTGAACTCGATGTACTTCGACGAGATTTACCACGGCAGGACGGCGCGGGAATTTCTGATGAGCGACCGTCCGTATGAGAACACGCACCCGCCGCTCGGCAAAATCATCATCTCGCTCGGAATTACGATGTTTGGCATGACGCCGTTCGGCTGGCGCTTCCCAGGTGTGGTTTTCGGGATTTTGATGGTGCCGTTCATGTATGTGTTTATCAAGAATTTATTCGGGAAAACCAGCGTCGCCGTGATGGGAACGCTGCTGTTTTCGTTCGATTTTATGCACTTTGTGCAGACAAGAATCTCGACAATTGACACCTACGGCGTGTTTTTCACAATTTTGATGTACTTTTTCATGTACCGCTTTATCTCGGCGGACACGCACGGAAAGTTATCTAAGCAGCTTGTTCCTCTCGCGCTCTGCGGCCTTAGCTTCGGGCTTGGAATCGCGTCGAAGTGGACGTGCTTCTACGCGGCGGCGGGGCTTGTTGTTCTGTACGCCATCTACTTTGCGGCGTGCGTGCGGCGGCGCTGCTCGGTCGGAAGATTGCTTGCAATTCTCGGCGTGAGCGTTATGTTTTTCGTTGTGGTTTCCGCCGCAATCTACTATTTCAGCTATTTTTACTACGCGCGCGGGCTTGGGAAATCCCTCTCGCTCGAGGTTGTGTGGGAAAATCAGGTCGGCATGTTCAGCTACCACTCCGGGCTTGAGTCCACGCACCCGTACGCGTCCACATGGTACATGTGGCTTGTCAACGCTCGCCCGATTTTGTACTACCGCAAATATATCGGCGACAATTTGAGCCTGTTTGCCGCGTGGCTGAACCCTGTGGTTTGCTGGGCGGGGCTTGTGGCGATACCCTTGCTCTGTGGGCGGCTCTTCAAAAGGAAAGCTGACGGACGCGCACTTTTCATCGTAATCGGATACATGGCGCAGTTCGCGCCGTGGGTTTTAATCACGCGCACAACCTTTGCCTACCACTACTTCCCGTCGATGGTGTTCCTTGTGCTGGCGCTCGCGTGGGTGATGAATTTGTACATCGACGCGGCGAAAGAGGACGAAATTCCAGCGGGTTCCGACGGGGCTCTGGATGACACAGGCGTATTACCGGGCACAGACATGGGCGTTTCCGCTGCGGCTTCAAAGTCGGGCGGACTGGCGATAATCGGGCGGACGAAAACGCTTCTGTATAACGAGGGTATGCGCTACTCCGTCGCGCTGACAGCTTTTGCGGTGGTTCTGTTTTTGGCGTTTTTCCCGGCGCTTACGGGTCTGCCCGCGCCGGCGTGGTACTTTGATATGTTCCTCGGGTGGCTTCCTAGCTGGCCGATATAGAAGAAGAGCGTAGGCGCTCGAGTAGCGGATTTAAGCCCGAGCGGCGCTTTTAGATTTTCAAAGTCCGCAGACTTTAGGAAATCTAAAACGGAGCGGGAGGCTTAAATCCGCGCCCGCGAGAGCTGCCGCAGCTTGACAGAATGTTGCCGGTTCCTAGCGCTTTACAAAGCAATGCGCTCTTACCGAGCGGGCGGCCCCATTTTGCGCGGTCAAGCTTGCTTGACTTCGGTCAACTTGTTAATTGTAATTGGGGGTATCATGACCGACGAAAAACTGTGTGAATGGCTGCTCGCGTGCGCCGACACGCCGATACGCTGCCGCGTTTTGCGGGAGCTTCTTTGCGATGAAAAGGCGGCGGAAAAGCTTGAGCCAGAGCTGTTTCAAAACCCGGTTGTTGCGCTGTGGCTGAAAAATTTGCGCCCGCAAAATCCGCAGCACCGGTCGATGGCGCACGGCAGCTTTGACTTCTGCCTTGAAAACGCGCTGTTGAAGCTCGTGCGGCTCGGGTTGCACTGCGGCCAAAAACCGATGGTGGAGGCGCTGCGCTTTTACACGCTGAAAAGCGACGGCGAGGCTTCCGGCGGGCAGGAATTTCTTGCGATCATCACCGCAAACCTGCTGTCCGCCGCTGGGACAGACGACGAATTTTGCCACCGGTTCATGCTCGACCGGCTCGACCGGATGTGCGAGTTTGCAAAGGCGGCGAATTTCGACATCTACCTCGACGAAGCCGGGAGGGAAATGCTGAAGGGAGTTCCCGCGATTTGGCGGAATTCGGAGCATTTCATCGCGCCGGACATTCTGCGCAAATATGGTTATTCGTTACCGTTTGTGTACGATATTGTCGGAGTATACACTCTTTATGCCCTGAATAATCCCGAAATTGATAAAAAGATTGACTTTCTTATCAGCCTCATTGCGACGGACGAATTCCACCGTAAAATCGCCGACGGCTACGGAATTCTGGTCGGAGACGGCAAAAAATACCACCACATGGGTTGGGATCCATTGTTCCCCGGCTGGTTCGGCGCAGCGAAATTTATGGAGAGCGGCAACCCTTCGAAGCTGCTGTTTTTCGCCGAAAATGTTGCAAATTATCCCTCTGCAGTGAAAACCAGATGGTTTTCCGGGCTAATAGACTACCTTGAGACATATCGAACCCCGCGCGGCACATACCTTTTCCCGACATCGTGGCTGAGGGAGGAGCGCGGCTACGCGGTGCTGGGGCACCACCTCTCGTTCGGCGAAAACCGGCGGAAACGTGGCTGGTCGGAAATCGAATCCACATTTTTTATGCTGCTTTTGAAGCGGGCGGCAAAAGTTTAAGCGAAGGACTGATATCTATGAAAACCTCAAAAATCCCGACACTCAGGCCTGTTTCGCTCGCGCTTACGGCGGCAGCGATAATGCTGATGCTGCTACCTTGGGGCGTTGAAACGGCGCGTACCAACGGGCCGGACAACCCTCCTATCATTGCGCTTCACTCGTATTTCGACACATATCCCGCGTTCGGTGGCGGAAACTTTGCTCCGATAATTACCGCGTATTTGGNCNTAATTACGCTGATTGTGTTACTTATTCAGCGCAAAAAGCCCAGAAGCATTNCGGCGATAATCCTGCTCGGACTCTGTGTTCTTTTACACATCCCCGCGTGGTTTTTGACACAGATGATTTTCGGATGGCCCTCGCCGATTATGCCGCTGTCGGTGGTTATCTGCGCAGTTCTCACGGCGGCGTTATGTTCCGAAATTTCATCAGCGGTCAAAGGGAAATTTCAAAAGTAAGCCTTCACCATTATACAATAAGTAATATTTACGGAGAATTATACAACATGAAAATTTACGACCAGCACCTGCACACGGAAATTTCGCCCGACAGCGAAGCACCGCTTTTCGACTACTGCGAGCGGGCGCTTGCGCTGGGGCTTGCGGGCTTTACTGTGACCGACCACTGCGACGTGGACGGCTGGGATGGCAAGCCTTACGACATGCGGCGCGCCGAAGGCTATCGGGATGTGCTTGCGGCGCGGGAAAAATATCCCTCGCTTTTCATCGGCTTCGGTGCAGAGCTGGGGCAGGAGTACCTTGCGCCCGATTTTGCGCGAGAGATTTATACGGAGGAAAATCTTGACTTCATCATCGGTTCGGCGCACGCGCTGGGTGCAACTTACGGCGGGGATATTTACGCCAAGGATTTTTACTGGATAAAGCACGATAGCGAGGCGCATTGCTCGGAGATTTTGGACAGATATGTCGAAACGCTGATTTCACACTGTGAAAATTCCAAGTTCGACGTGCTGGGTCACCTGACCTACCCGCTGCGGTACATGCGGCGCGACGGCTTTGCGGCGACGCTTTCTAATCACCGCGACGGCGTGGCGGCGGCTTTCAATGCGCTGATTCGGCGCGGAAAGGGCATTGAAATCAACTCCTCCGGAGTGAAACCGCCGCTCGGCGAGCCTATGCCGGGGCTTGAATGGGTGAAGCTTTTTCGCGATTTGGGCGGCGAAATTATCACCCTCGGCTCGGATGCGCACCGTGTTGGGGACATGGCGCAGAATTTCGATGTCGCAGCGGAGGTCGCAAAAGCCGCCGGATTTACGCACTATGCTCTGTACAAAAACCGTGTGCCGGAGTTTGTCGCGTTGTAAATCATACGTATTTTTATGCGTTTTTCGCATATTTAAAGAGGGTAACCGAGTCTTTCGGCTGCCCTCTTTTTTTGCGTAGAAGTACAAAGTTAAATTTACCGGTCTTGCTTGTCAATTGGTTATCCTCCCGCTTGCAACCAGCACATCCCCCTCGTAAAGCGCGGCAAATTGCCCTGGCGCCGGCAGGCGCACCGGCTCAAGAAAGCGCAGAACTGCGGTTCTGCCGAGGACTTCGGCGGTGCAATCTATGTCAGTTTTCGAGTGGCGAAGCTTGGCATAAAGCTCGAAGCTACCGTTCTTTGGAGGGACGGAAACCCAGCGAAAGTCCTTTAAATTCACAGAACTGCAATACATATTGTTGATTTTTGCGAGCGTTATACTGTTGGTATTCGGGTTTACCGCCTTTACAAAGAGGCGTTCCCCCACCGCGAGGTTCAACCCGCGCCGCTTGCCGACGGTGTACTTGAAGTACCCTTCGTGCGTACCGAGTATATTTCCGGCTTCGTCAACAAAGCTGCCGTGTGCGGCGACTGCGCCGCGGCGCTCGAGCCACGCGGCGTAGTCGCTGTCGGGGATGAAGCAGATTTCCATGCTGTCGGGCGAGGACGCGGCGGAGATGTTGTGCTGTGCCGCGAGGGCGCGGATAGCGGGCTTTGAAAGTTCGCCAAGAGGGAAAATTATGCGTGACAATGGATAATTATCCAAACGGCAAAGCATGTAGCTCTGGTCGCGTTCGTTAATTTTGCCGTCCGCGAGCCCCTTTTTCAGGCGATGCATTCCACCGGAAAAATCGGTTCTTGCGTAGTGTCCAGTCGCGATGAACTCCGCGCCAAGCTTGTCAGCCACCGCAAGCAACGCGGGAAATTTAACCGTCGGATTGCAAATCACACAGGGATTCGGCGTGCGGGCGGCGAGCCACTCACGCTCGAACTCGCGGCAGACGAATTTTTCAAGACTCTCGCCGATGTCGCACACCTCAAGCGGGATATCAAGCTCGGCGGCGGCTCGCCGGGCACTCTCCTCCGCGCGAAAATCCGCCGCGAGGTCGGCGCTGTCGGCGGCAGTTTTTGCCACACTTTTCCGGCTTAGGAACACACTTAAAACCTCGTGCCCCGCCTGCCGCAGCAGAATCGCGGCAACCGCGCTGTCCACGCCACCGCTCAGTCCAAGTACTACTTTTGCCATAAATATGAAAATTCCTTTTTCTCGTTTGGAAGTTTTGACGTTTCCGGCAAGCCACGGCTTGAAAAACGCAAAAATCAATTGTTATTTACCGACACAAAAATTGGCGAATACCCGGTCAATTATGTCCTCGCCGACGGTTTTTCCGAACAATTCAGCCAGCTTGTCGCAGGCACTTTCAACATCGAAAAGCGCCATGTCCGCCGCCGCGCCGCTCGCGAGCGCAGCCTCGCCCGCCGCGAGGGATTCAATCGCCGCCTTGCAAGCGGCCTCCTGTCGCGCCGAGGTCATCAACGTACCGTCAAACCGCAAGTCGCCCGCGTCGAAAAAGCGGCGGATTTCGGATTCAAGCAGGTCCAACCCCGCGCCGCTTTTCGTCGAAATCAGGATGGGTGTTATCCCGTGAACCGCAAGCGCCACAAGGGTTTTCTCGGTTTCAAGATCACTTTTGTTCAACGCCCAAACCACGTTTTTCGCTGCCTTTGCAGCCGAAATTACGGTAAAATCCTCGGCGGAGAGCGGCGCCCCGCCGTCAAAGACGGCGAGCACAAGCTCGGCGGTTTCCGCTGCGGCGAGCGCAAGAGTTACCCCAATTTTTTCGATTTCGTCTGCCGTGTCGCGCAGCCCCGCCGTGTCGCGCAGTCGCAGCGTCAGCCCTCCGAGGCTCACGCGCTGCTCCACGATGTCGCGCGTTGTGCCCGGAATTTCGGTCACGATGGCGCGGGTTTCGCCCGCGAGCGCGTTCAAAAGCGAGCTTTTCCCCGCGTTCGGACGCCCGATTATCGCGCAGTTTATCCCCTCGCGGAACAGTTTCCCGCGCTCACTTCGGCGCTGGATTTCGGAAAGTTTCGCCCGCGCTTCGCCCAGAACTGCAAGCATTTCGGGGATTTCCTCCGGCTCAATGTCCTCCTCCGGATAGTCCGCCACGGCGCGAAAACGCGCGAGCATGTCCATAAGTTTTTCGTAAATGTCGCTAAGTGCTCGCCCCAAAGCCCCGCCGAGCATCGCCGCCGCGTTTTTCGCCGCGTCCTCGGTTTCGGCGGCAATCAGCTCGCCGACAGCCTCGGCCTGAAGGAGGTCGAGTTTGCCGTTCAGAAACGCGCGCTTGGTAAATTCGCCTGCCCGCGCCGGACGCGCACCCGCGCTCATGCACAAATTCAGCGCGGAATTGAGGACGGCGAGCGAACCGTGGCAATGCAGCTCGCACACATCTTCGCCCGTAAAGCTCGCTGGCGCGGCAAAATAAACCGCCATACAGCAGTCGATAATTATACCGTCAGTATTAACGAGGTTTCCTAATACCATTTGTCGCGGATAAAGGGCGGTTTTCGATTTGAAAACCGCCGTCAAAACGGCGAGAGCACGCTCGCCCGATATTCGGATGACCCCGACGCCGCTCATCGCAGGCGCGGTGGAAAGTGCCGCAATTGTGTCCATAATATTTTTCCTCATGAGCGTTAGCCCATAAATCACCAAGGCTACCTCTGTCAAGCTGCGTCAGCTCTCGCGGGCGGCAAAATAAGCTAGGCTTTTCGCGAAAAATGCCGCGCGGCGTGCCGCCGCACCTGTTTTTTCGGCGAACGCCATCTTATTTTACCTGCTCGAGCGACTTCGCTCTTCTACTTAATGACCTCAATCCCGCCCAAATACTTCCGCAGAACCTCCGGCACGACAATCGATCCGTCCTTCTGCTGGTTCTGCTCGACGAGGGCGGGGAAAATGCGGCTTGTTGCAAGACCGCTGCCGTTCAGCGTGTGCAGGTACTCGGTTTTGCCGCCCGCGTCGCGCTTGAAGCGCATTGCGCCGCGCCGCGCCTGATAATCGCGCGCGTTGGAAACAGAAGAAACTTCCTTATATCCGTTCATCGATGGGATATGAATTTCGATATCGTAAGTCCGCGCCATAGAAGCCGAGCAGTCCGCCGCCGCGAGCTTCACCGTGCGGAAGTGGAACCCGAGGCCTTTGACAAGGGCTTCGGCTTTACCGACAAGCTCCTCAAAAGCGGCGTCGGAATTTTCCGGCAGCGTGTACTGAACCATCTCGACCTTGTTGAACTGGTGGCCGCGAACCATCCCACGTTCGTCCGAGCGGTAGCTGCCCGCCTCGCGGCGGAAGCACGGCGTGTAGGAAATGTATTTGCGCGGGAGGTCGCTTTCCTTCAAAATTTCGTCGCGATGGAGGCTGACAAGCGCGGTTTCCGCTGTCGGAAGCAAAAAGCGCAGGCGGTCGTCGGTCGGGTTCGCGATGTGGAAAACTTCGTCTTTAAATTTCGGGAACTGCCCCGCCGCAACGCCGCATTCCTCGGTCAGCATGTGCGGAACGAGGACGAGTTCGTACCCATCGGCAAGGTGACAGTCTATGAAATAGTTCAAAAGCGCCCACTCGAGCCGCGAACCCATGCCGCGATAGACCCAAAAACCGCTGCCGCTAAGCTTCGTGCCGCGCGGATAGTCGATTAGTCCGAGGTCGGTACAGAGGTCAACGTGGTTTTTCGGCTCGAAATCAAAAACGTGCGGCTCACCGAAAAAGCGGACAGGCTCGTTGTTTTCCTTGCCGCCGGGCTTCAAATCGAGGTCGGGCAGGTTCGGGATTCCCAACATCAAAGTGGTAAATTCGTCATCAATTTCGCGGATTATTGCGTCATTTTCCCCGATTGTCGTCGAAATTTCCTTCATTTTCGCCATCAGCTCGTCGGTGTTTTCGCCCGCTTTTTTCATCTGCGGTATCTGCTTCGACGCGCGGTTCTGCTCCGCTTTCAGCTCGTCCGTCTTCGCAATCATCTCGCGTCGCTGAACGTCCAGCTCCAAAATGCGCTGAATTTCGACGGTCGCGTCCTTTTCTTTTCGGGCAAGGCGCTCCAGAACCTCGCGGGTGTTTTCCTTGATAAATTTGATGTCCAGCATTTAGTCTCGTCTCCTTTATATTTGCGGCAAAGCCGCACAAAAATGCAATATATGTTCAGTATCTGCGGTTTTCGCGGATTTATGCACCGGTTTTGTTTCAGCTAATCCGTCAGCGCAAGGTTAGTAATTACGCCGTTTTCGTCCTTTTCGAGCGTTATCCAGCCGCGCCTGCGCAGGGTTTCGAGCGCGGAGAGGTACTCGTTTTGGTAAAAATCTTTCTCGACAATACTTAGCTTTGCAATCTTAAAATGATTGGTGACCGCACCCATTGTCGCTTGTCCAAGATTATCCCGCTCGCCTGTGCGGACAAGCGCAACAACTTCCTCCATCACCTGCATAAGAAAACGCTCCTCGGTAAGCGCGCTAAGCTCGGCTCCAAGCTGCGCCATATCCCGCTCAAGGTATTTATATTCCGCCTCGCGCTCCAACAGCGTGTCCATCATGCTATCAAACTTCGCTTCGTACCACTCGGTCAGCCCCTCTATCTCGGCTTTCAGGTCCTGATTTTCCTGCTTCAGCCCCTCGATCGACTGCATGGCGCTGACGGAGTAGTTCGAATAGTCCGCCTCAAGGTCGCTGATTTGGTCGCGCTGGGCGCGGTTTTGGCTCAAATAGCTCAAAAAGAGCAGACCCAAAGCAATCGCAAGCATGGAAACTGCGTATGTTACAAGGAAGTTTTTACGCTTTTTCTTCCCGTTTCCGCCGGTTTTCTGAACATCCGCAAGCCGAACCTGGATTTTGTGCGTCTTCGCAGATTGCGAGGTTTGCGCCTCGCTCGGTGTTTCGACACTGTTCGGCTCGGCGAAATTCGCCACTGTTTTCTCGCCGTTTGCGTCCGTGATTTCCTCGGCAGAATTTTCCGGTTTTGCGGGGTTTCCTTCCACCGCAAAGGAAAACGCCATCGCTTCGTATGCGGCATTGGTCAGGTTCGCGTTTTCGGGCGGAATTTCGCCCGCTTTCTCCTCTGCCGCAAGGGTTTCTACCGTTTCAGGCCCGCGTTCGGACATCTTTGACTCGTCCATCGGCTAGCCCTCCTGCGCGTCCAGCGTCGCCAAAAGGTCGCAAAGCCGGTTCAAATCGTCCACTCCATAGTATTCCAGCTCGACCCGGCCCTTGCGCTTGCCGCCGGTGATTTTTACGCGACGCCCCAGCTTTTCGCCAAGCTCAGACGACAGGACATCTTTATAATTTACGACGACTTTCGGCAGCTGTTCCTTTTCTGGTTGCGGTTCTTGCGGTTCTGCCTGGATTTTTGCCGCCAAAAGCTCGATTTGCCGCACGGAAAGCCCCTCGTCTGCCGCGCGCTCTGCCAAAGTTACCTGCTCCGCCGGCGAGAGTGGCACAAGCGCGCGCGCGTGCCCGGGTGTAATTTCGCCCGCCGAAAGCAAGTCCAAAACCTCGCTGTCAAGCGACAGCAGCCGCAGCGAATTTGCTACGGCGGAGCGGCTTTTGCCGACGCGTTCCGAAATTTCAGCCTGTGTAAGACTGTAATTTTCCATCAGCGTTTTGAAGCCCTCGGCCTCCTCGACCGGGTTCAAATCCTCGCGCTGGAGGTTCTCGATAAGCGCAAGCTCCGCCGCCGCGCCCTCGTTTACGTCCAAAATTATCGCCGGAATGTTCGAAATGCCACAAATCCTCGCCGCTCGCCAGCGCCGCTCGCCCGCAACAATGATGTAGCGGCCGTTTTCGCCGCGCCGAACCGAAATCGGCTGCAAAACGCCGTGCGTGCGAATGCTGTCTGCAAGCTCGCCGAGCGCTGTTTCCTCGAATATTTTGCGCGGCTGGTTCGGATTCGGCTCGACATCGCCGAGCTTCAGGCTGTGAACTCCGCCGCTTTCTAATGGCGCAACCTCCTGCACCGCAGGTGTTTCGACGGATTTAACCGCCTCCTCGCCAAGCAAGCTGCCAAGCCCCTTGCCAAGTCCTTTTTTCGCCATGCTCACATTCCTTTCTGCGTTTTGTTACTATTTTAGGTGCGAAATACTATATGATTTTTGCCAGCTCGTGCCCGATTCCGTCAAATATTTTGTATTCATGCGGAATGTCGAGCGCGTTCAGATGTAAATGCAAAATCTCGTTGTCGCATAGCAACACGTCGGCCGTTCCGACATGGAGCGTAATGCTCGTCATGCGGCGCAGCGCTTCCGCGTTCTGCTTAACCATATACAATATGCCATCTTTTTCCGTGTCCCACTGCTTCTCAAGCATTTCCGCGTAAATTTCGGCGGCTTTTTCAACCGGAACATCCACGGTGCGGGACCCTTTGTGATAAAAATGGTGGTATGTTCCGGCATAGGCGGTCATCGAGCCAAACAGCTCCGGATACTTAACGGCGTAGTAAAACGCTCCCGCACCACCCATCGAAAAGCCTGATATCAGCCGCTTTTCGCGGGTTTCCGTCCTGTACTGCGCGTCAATATGGGGCAAAAGCTCAGTGATAATCATCGACTCAATAGGCAACTCACCACCGATATAACCGTCATCGCAGGAATTCGCGAAAACAACGATTGTCTTGCTGTCGTACGTCTTTTCCAGCGCCCAAATGCCGGTGGACTCGTTTTCCTTCCACCCGTGAAGATGATACTTTACCGGATAATTTTTGCCACTTTTCTTGTAATCGGGAGGCAGGTAGATGTTGTATCCGACCTCACAGCCCAGTAAATTGCTGCGAAATGTTCGGTGAATCATGTTTTTCGGGGATTTTTTCGGTGGATTTATGAAATTCATGGCTCCTCCTTATTTATGTTCTTCGGTGGCTCAACTCTTCCCAATAATTTCCGCCGCAAGCTTTAAATAACTGTCCGCTCCCCGGCTTGTCCTGTCGTAGTTCAGCACCGGCATTCCGAAGCTCGGCGCCTCGCTCAGCCGCACATTTCGCGGCACAACTGTCGCGTAAATTTTGCCCGGGAAGTGACGTTTGACCTCGTCGGCGACCTGAACCGAGAGATTTGTACGCGAATCGAACATTGTCAGCAGGATTCCGGCGAGGTCGAGCGCGGGATTTAGCTGCTTTTTCACAACCCGAATCGTGTAAATCAGGTCTGAAAGTCCCTCCAGCGCGTAATATTCGCACTGAACCGGCACCAGCACGCTATCCGCCGCACATAGCGCATTTAGCGTCAAAAGCCCAAGCGACGGCGGACAATCTATCAAAATGTAGTCGTAATTTCCAGCAATTCCGTCCAGAATCGCCTTCAATTTATATTCGCGCTTCTCCTCTCCGACAAGCTCAATCTCTGCCCCGGACAGCATTTTGTTCGAGGGCAACACATCTCCGTAGTCGGTGCGGCGCAACGCTTCCGAGGTTTCAGCTTCGCCGCAGAGGAGTTCATATGTCGTCGCTCCAGAGTTCTTGTCAACACCCATCCCGCTCGTAGAATTACCCTGCGGGTCAACGTCGCAGAGCAGCACGCGCGCACCTTTTTCCTTTAGCGCGGCAGTCAGGTTGACACATGTCGTCGTCTTGCCGACGCCGCCCTTTTGGTTGACAATTGCGATAATTTTAGCCATATTCCCCTCTTTTTACGCAATAATATTCAATCTATTCAGAACTGTAAACCCAATTATACCGCAATTTTTACACAATTTCAATAGAAATTTAGGCGGAATTACGCCCGAAATCTCCTCCAAAAGGCGACATATCGCTCAATTTCCATGAATGGATGGTCGTCTCACCTTTCAAAACCCTAATGTTTCACATGAAACTTAGGGTTTATGAGTTGCTCCTACGTAAAAATGCGATGTTTCACATGAAACATCGCATTTTTGCAGTGCTGTTGCAAGATTTAACCTCTCAAACGGGACTTCACCCCGCCTTCGCCTTTTTGGGTATTCGTATGGTCAGGACAAGGCTGTTCGGCTCGTCGGCCTCGTCCATGTCGGCGTTCAATCCGGCGCGGCGCATCATCATCATAGCGTGCCTCACCGTGTTCAGGAAAATTCGCACATCTTTTACTATCAATGTTTGCCGTCCTGCCGGTGCTTTCGCAGTCAGCAGTTTTTCGACGTATGCTTCGGTCATGGCGACGTTCATCCCCTGTTCGACGGTGAGCTTGGCCGCCGTTAGCCGCTGACTGTCGCTCTCGAGGCGCAAAAGCGCGCGGGCATGCCGCTCGGTAAACCCATTCTCCCGCAACAGTTCTAGCACTTCGGGAGGGTGCTTTAAAATTCGTAATTTGTTTGCAACGGCGGATTGCGATTTCCCAATTCCGTTCGCCGCCTCCTCCTGTGACAGGCCATACGCCGAAATCAGGCGCGCAATGCCCTCCGCTTCCTCGATGAAATCCAGGTCGCGTCGCTGCAAATTTTCAATCAGCGCCAAAAGCGAACTCTGTTCGCCATCCACCCCCAGGATTATGCACGGAACTTCGGCGCGTCCGGCAAGTTTAGCGGCACGAAGGCGCCTCTCCCCCGCTACTAGTTCGAAACCCAAGTCCCTGCGCCGCACCGTCAGCGGCTGCAAAACTCCATGCCTCCTAATTGACAGCGACAGCTCCCGCAGCGAATTTTCCTCGAATATTTTACGCGGCTGGTTCGGATTTGGCAGGATGTCCGCAATCGGTATGTATCGAATTTTGCCGCTTTCGAAGATGTCCGTCTGCCTCTTAAACATCGCGCTCGCCCCTTTTTCTGTTCTTGCTTCGAAGTTTAGCAAATATTATTCCCCATGTAAAGGGAAATTTATCGCAGTTTTCGCGCAATTTTTCTAACTTTCTACAGTTTTTCACGGCACAAGCGGTCGCAATTCAACCCTTCAGGTCATAATTTGGGGAAAGATTTCCCGAATATTTTATACTGTTTTTCGCAATAATCGCATTTTTGATGGGAGAGCAGCGATTAAAGCGTCACAAAACTCTTCCGGAGCGTTTTTCGCAATTTTTAAGATTTTGTTCTTTCCTCCACCGTTTGGACGTGAAAATGCCGCCGTTTTTTAGCGGCGGCTTTCCCTTGCGTCTCGTCTTCCCCAATCTTTCAAAGCGGGGCTTTTTTGATTTTTGCCCAGCTTCGCGGGTAATTCTGCGGTGTCGGCGAGGACTTTTTGACACGCACAACGCAAAGTTCCGCACCCTCGGGCGGGAGGTTGTAGTCGAAACGCGGCAGAAACACGCCACCGAGCTTTGCAACTGCGCGCGCCGCCTCGTCCTGTTCTTCGAGGCTTTTGCGGCTTTTCATGGCAAGAAACTCGCCGCCAAGCTTCACAAACGGAAGGCACAACTCGCAGAGCGCACTCATCTTCGCGACGGCGCGACTTGTGGCAAAGTCGAAGCTTTCGCGATTTTCGGGACTGCTCGCCGCCTCTTCCGCTCGCGCATTTAGGGCAAATATGTTCTCCATTTTGAGTTTTCTTATGGTTTCCGCAAGGAATTCAATCCGTTTTGTTTGCGAATCAAGGAGCGTTACCCGCAGGTCAGGCCGAAATATTTTCAGTGGCAAACCCGGAAATCCCGCACCGCTGCCCACGTCAATCAGGCTTGCGCCTTGCGGAATTTTTGCCGCCATAAGCGGAGCCAGGCTGTCAAGGAAGTGCCGCGCTGCTATTTCATTTGGCGAAGCTTCTCCGATCAGGTTCATTTCGCGGTTGCGCTCCAAAAGGAGGGCGCAGTACGCTTCAAACAGTTCCAGCGTAAGAGGTTCGGCGGGCAGCTGCCAGCTTTCAAGCAATCGTTTCAGCGTTTCTTTCATAGTACACCTCCGAGTTTTTGCCTTGAGTTTTTACGGGTTCGCACTTCACCTATTGTCCGCTCCAGGCGGACAATAGGTGTGGAGTTTCCACAGAGTTTTGTGCCTCTTATCCGCCTTTTGCCTCAAGGTAAATCATCAGCGCGGCGATGTCGGCGGGATTTACGCCACTGATTCGCCCCGCCTGACCGAGAGACTGCGGACGCACAGCGGCGAGCTTCAAACGCGCCTCAGTGCGGAGATTCGGCACAACGGAATAGTCCAAATCTACGGCAAGTTTGCGATTTTCCTGCCGCTCAAAGTCGCGCGCCTGCGCCTCCTGCCGGCGGATGTAGCCCTCGTATTTCACCGCGATTTCCACCTGCTCGGCGATGTCGCGGTGCAACTTCGGGCGCTCCGAGTCGAGCGGCGCAGTCTTGAAATACCCAAGCTGCGGGCGCTTGATTAGCTCATAAAGCCGGACACCTGTCTCGACCGGCGAGGTTCCGTTTTGCTCCAAAAATGCATTAAGCTCCGGCGAAAGGTGGACGGTTACAGCGCGGAGACGCGCAATTTCCGCTTCAACTTGCTTGTACTTATTTTCTGTGATAGCAACCATTTCAGGGGTAACAAGACCTATTTTGCAACCTATTCGGCTCAAACGGCTGTCGGCGTTGTCCTGCCGAAGAATCAATCTGTACTCCGAGCGGGAGGTCATCATGCGGTACGGTTCGTTCGTCCCCTTGGTCACAAGGTCGTCAATCAGCACGCCGACATATCCCTCGTGCCGCGCAATTGTGACAGGCGGAAGGCCCAAAGTTTCGCGCGCAGCATTCGCTCCGGCGACAAGGCCTAGCGCGGCTGCCTCCTCGTATCCGGACGTTCCTAGAAACTGGCCAGCACCGTAAAGTCCGCCGATTTTTTTGTGGTTCAGCGCCGCCGAAAACTCCAACGGATCGGCGCAGTCGTACTCGATTGCATAGGCGGGGCGCATAATTTCGGCACGCTCCAACCCTCGAATTGAGCGCACAATTTCGTTTTGCACGTCCTCCGGAAGGCTGGACGACAACCCCTGAAGGTACATCTCCCCTGTCCCGAGGCCTGTCGGCTCGACGAAAACGGGGTGGCGCTCCTTGTCGGCAAATCTTACCACTTTGTCCTCGATAGACGGACAGTATCGCGGGCCGACTCCCACAATGTCACCCGAAAACAGCGGCGAACGGTGCAGATTTTCGCGGATGATGCGGTGGGTTTCAGCGTTCGTGTAGGTCAGGTAGCAGGCGGCGACGCTTTTGGGGATCGTCTCGGTCGCAAACGAAAACGGCGCGAGGTCTCTCTCCCCCTCCTGAATTTCCATCGCGGCGAGGTCGAGCGAGCGGACATTGACGCGCGGCGGCGTGCCGGTTTTGAAGCGGCGCAGACCCACGCCGAGCGCGGTGAGCGAACCCGCCAGCGCGGTCGTGGCAAACATCCCGTCCGGCCCGCCCTCGCGCGACCAGTCGCCGATAATTATGCGTCCACCGAGGAACGTACCGCTCGCGATTACGACAGCGCCCACCTCGAACACAGCGCCGAGCGAAGATTTTAACGCAACAATTTTGCCGTTTTTGGCGACGATTTCAATGATTTCTGCCTGTTTTAGCTCCAAATTCGGCTGATTTTCCAAAGCGCGCTTCATACGCGCCTGATACGCCTTTCTATCCGCCTGCGCTCGCGGCGACTGGACGGCGGGGCCTTTCCCGCGGTTCAAAAGGCGGAACTGAATGCAGGTTTCGTCCGCCGCTTTCGCCATTTCGCCGCCCAAAGCGTCAATTTCGCGCACCAAACAGCCCTTCGCCGTGCCACCGATGGACGGGTTGCACGGCAGGTTGCCGACCGCGTCGAGGTTGATGGTGAAGCAGGCGGTTTTCGCGCCAAGCCGCGCCGCCGCGAGCGCCGCCTCAATGCCGGCGTGACCCGCGCCGATGACGGCGACGTCGTATTTTCCCGCGTGGTAGTCCATCGTTTTCACCTCATTTGTTGTGTTTTGGGATTTTATTCAGCCATAGCGACATAATAAAATATCTTTCCGCCGAGTGATTTGTGGTTTTCAAAGTCTTTTTCAATCGCCTTTTTCATATTAAATGCGTCTTGAAAATCAACGGAGCGGCTTTTGCAATGCTCCGCAAGACGTTCATCGGAAATGTCAAGATAAACCACAGCGTCGCAGTCAACAATGACCGTGCCGAAAACGGGCTTGCCGGGAGCGACTTTTACATTTCTATAAACAATTTTGTCAACTGTGTCCCCTATTTCTTTCGTCCACGGCTGACGGCTTATAATTTCCGACTCCTCGGCAGTGATGTTCTGAAATGCAATCGCATCCATATCCACGCCATCAGGAAAATATTCAAGCAATGCCGTTTTGCCAACACAAGTTGTTCCAAGCACAAAAACACGCTCATTTCTGTGTTTTTCGAATATCGCGCAAAGAGTATTTACTGTGTCGCCTATTGTAAACATTACTATCCCCCCCCTTTTCCACCGTTTCCACTCAAATATCGCCTAAAACTCTCACTGATTGTTCGGATATTTCGACTTTCCCCTCCGCATCCGCCGGAAGAATTTCGCCGTTCAAGAGGTCGCGGTAGAGGGCATACGCCGCGCCGAGCGGGATTTTCACAGGGGTTTCGTCGCGATTTGCGACTATCCGGAGGGTGGTGCCCTCCTGTGCGTCAAAGTTCAGCGGCGCTTTTCCGTCGTTTGTGGGTATCGCACCCGAAATGTTCGCGGGTTCGGTGAGGGTCGCGGGCGGTGCAGTTTGCGGAAAACTCTCGGTCTGCGGCAAATTTTCGGGTACAATTTTCCTCTCGAAAGCGAGGGTCGCGCCCTCGGCAATCAGGAAGCAGAAAGTGCCGCAGCGCAAGGCTTTCAGCGCTTTTCGCAGTGCACCAAGCTTTCTGTACCAGCCCAGAAGCTCCGCGTTTTCGCGTCCCCACGGGTAGAACCGACGGTTGAACGGGTCCTCGAATCCCTCCAGCCCCGCCTCGTCGCCGTAGAGGAGGGTTGGGCTGCCGGGGAATGTATATTGCAGCAAACTTGCAATTTTCAAGAGTTTTACCGAGTGTTCACGTTGTTCACCGCTCAAATAGTGCTCCGCACGCACGGACTTCGGCGCAGAAACCAGCGGGTCGTCGTGTGAAATTCCGAGTGCCGTCAAAATCCTCGGCGTGTCGTGCGTGCCAAGGATGTTCATCGAATTTCGGGCGGCATGGGACGGATAATTTTCGAAAATATCCTCCATTTCGGCGCGGAAATCCTCCGCGTCCCCTCCCGAAAGCCACCGCAGAAGCGCGGTTCGGAACGGGTATCCGGTCACGCCGTCCAAGCCGCCGCCAAGGATGTAGCGCCGCCGCGCGGAGTGGCTGATTTTGCTCGACGCGTCCTCCCAAACCTCGCCAATTATGACGGAATCCGGCTTTTCAGCGCGCGCAGCTGCGCGAATCTCCGCGATGAAATCGTCGGGCAGCTCGTCAGCGACGTCGAGCCGCCAACCGTCCGCGCCCGCCGCGAGCCAGCGGCGCACAACACCGTTTTCGCCTGTTATAAACTCGCGGTAAGACGGCTCGTTTTCGCGCACCTGCGGCAAAGTCTCAATGCCCCACCACGCGGAATATTTGTCCGGCCACGCCGTAAATTCATACCAGCTAACATACGGCGAATTGTTTGAATTATATGCGCCGGCACTCGAATATCTCCCGTTTTTGTTGAAATAAATGCTGTCCGAGCCGGTGTGGTTGAACACTCCGTCAAGGATTATGCGCATACCAAGCACGTGCGCCGCGTCGCAAAATCCGCGGAAATCCGCCTCGCTCCCGAGCATTGGGTCGGTGCTCAGATAGTCGGCGGTGTCGTATCGGTGGTTGGAAAACGCCTCGAAAATCGGGTTCAGGTACAGCGTTTCGACACCCAAACCGTGCAAATATTCCAGCTTTTCGGCGATTCCACGAAACGTGCCGCCGAAAAAGTCGCGGTTCGTCACCTCAAGTTTTCCTCGAAATTTTTCTGGCGTGTAGGCGGGCGTTTCGGTGGTTTCAAGGTGCAGAACGCGCTCGCGGCTCTGCAAAGTCGAGCCGTCAGCGAGGGTTAAACCTTCCGGGTTTTCGCGGATTTTCCGCTCAGTTTCAGCGTCGCGGGCGAAGCGGTCAGGGAATATTTGATATGTCACCCCTGCGCCGAACCACTCACCGCCGCGGTCCTTTTCGCAGACCGTGAGCTGAAACGGCGTCGGGCGGTCTCCGCCGTAGAAGGAGCACTCTCCGCCGGTCCTGCCGAATTTCGCGCCGTAGAAAAATGAGCCTCCGTCATTTTCAAAGCGAAAACTGTAATAATACAACCCAATATAACTATTTGTATTAAATTTTGCGGTGAAACCAGTGCTGCCTCCGTCCTCGCCGATGTTTTCCATCGGGATTTCGAAATTCTCCCCGAGCGCTTCAGCGTGGACGCACAAAAAGCCGCGAAGCGGGAAGCGCCAGCTCTCCGGCCTCGCGGTGAACCGAACCTCAGCCCCAGACTCAACCGCGCCCAAAGGACTGCGGCAGGCGGGGCTGCGGGAGTTGAAAACGGTCATAAAATCTTCCTTAAATGGATTTTCGGGCAGGGCTTCGCTATTCCTTCTCTGTCAAGCTACGGCAGCTCTCACGGGCGGTCGTATAAGCTTTCGCTCCGCCGAAAATGCCGTTTGCCGGCAGATTGCCGTCAAACCTGTTTTTCGGACGCCGCTCTGCTTATTCTCCCTGCTCGAGCGCCTTCGCTATTCCTTAGCCTTTACTTTAGGCTTCCCGCTGCGCAAAACCTTAACATCGTCCACGTCGTAATACTTTGCTGTGGTCTCGTTCGGGTTCGAAAGCAGGACTTTCAGCTTGCGCCGCAGAAGTCCGACCTCGATAACTGTACCCTCGCCGTCCTTTGTCGAAACGAGCGAGCCGCTGCGCGGCGTGCGGCGCAGCAGATCCGTGTACGCCTCCTGCTCATATTTCAAACAGCACATCAGCCGCCCGCACGAGCCGGAAATTTTGACCGGATTCAGCGACAGGCTCTGCTCCTTTGCCATTTTTATCGAAACGGGGTGGAAATCCTGGAGGTAGCTCGAGCAGCAGAACGCGCGCCCGCAAATCCCGAGTCCACCGAGCATTTTTGCCTCGTCGCGCACCCCGATTTGGCGCAGCTCTATGCGGACGCGGAAAATTCCAGCGAGCTCTTTTACAAGGTCGCGGAAGTCAATTCGCCCCTCGGAGATGAAGTAAAACAGGATTTTCGAGCCGTCAAACGCAAGCTCCACATCGACAATTTTCATGTCGAGCTTGTGCTCGTCCGCCTTTTTCTGACAGGTTTCCATTGCGGTTTTAGCGCGCTCACGGTTTTCCGCGAGCTTTGCAAGGTCGGCCTCGTTCGCAACGCGCACCAGCTTGCGCAGCGGGGACACAACCTTGTCGTCCTCAACGAGGTTGTTCGCGTTAACGCACTCGCCGAACTCGACGCCGTTCTGGGTTTCAACGATTACATCCGCACCGGCGCTGACCGCCGTGCCGGCGGGGTCGAAATAG
>JGI994J12354_10002079_pt1 | contig 19926 bp, 12 predicted proteins | sample IntmicLarv3ML3BL_FD_12354 | JGI IMG/M metagenome (IMG submission 12354)
TGTGCAGTCGACGGCAAGGGGATTGATGGTGCTCCTGCGAACCTCACTGCGGCTAGCTTCACTGCGACGTACGGAAGCAGCAATACGCCGGTGGCCTCGGGAAACATCGCGTACGAGAACGGCATTGTAACGATTAAGAACGTCCCTGTGAACATGGCACTCAAGGTTACGATAGCGGCGACGCAGGAAAATGTTAACTGCGTATACTTGTTCCAGCCGAAGGGGGGCAGAAGCGCCTCGCAAACGCTCGTATCCGTAGTAAAGGAAGCTATGCCTCTCAAGACGATTGTTGGCATTGATGCGCCGAGTAACGTCGGAAACATGACGTTCATCAAGGATTGGAAGCTCGACAACGGCGGTACGGTTGTAGGCGTGCCGAACACGATTGCCGACGGTTACACGGCGGAGTTTGAGGTCAAGTACGTCTCCGGTGCCGATGATTTTAACGGCAAGAGAGTTATTCCGAACTTTGCAATCACAGGCAACAGGTCTTACACGACGACCGCGGTCTTTGAGAAATACACCGATGCGAAGCCGATTGTCTACAGCATTCAGGAGGTTAAGGTCAACGGTTCCCCCGTAAGCGGCGAGATTAAGTATTTCAAAGTCACCGCTGCGAACAGCGGCGCCGCGACGGTTGAATGGCTTAACGATGAGGGTGTGTCGATTCAGGGTGGAAGCAACCGCTTCGTCAACACCGTTTCGTACCCCCATGGCAGCGTCTCTGTTACCAAGACGATTGATGGCACTAACATCAACGTGGAGCACGACGATGTTGCGAACGCGGAGTTCTCGTTTACGATTCTCGTCGGCGAAACAAATGATATGAAAGCGTACGGCGGTAATGATTATGTCGTTACTAAGGGCGGTACGCAAGTTCGCGCGGGTACGACAGACGCGAACGGCGTATTCACGCTGAAGCACGGCGAAACGGCGACGTTTGACGGCGTTCAGGTGGGCAAGCGCGTTACCATTGAAGAAAAATCGCACGCAATGTACGACGAGATTGTTGTGGATGGCAATGGCGGCACGGTGAGAACCGGCTTGATCGAGAAAGATGAAACGCTTGGACTCAAGATTTTCAACGAGCCCAAGGTTGGCAAGCTGATTATTGAAAAGACGTTTTTCAATAACACCGAGCTTGCGCAGGCGGGGATTTCGCACCGGCAGATTACATTCAACGTCACCGGACCGTATGGCTACGATGAGACGTTTTCGCTCACGGAGAATTTTGAGCTGACAAGTGGGACGACTGTCGTCAATGGCACAAGCACCCTCGTGCTTGAAAATCTTCCGCTTGGACCGTATGAAATTGTTGAAATCGCTCCGCTCCATGACGCTGTTAAGGACACCTACGTCCTTACGGTAATGGACGGCAAGAACAACAACGCCGTACTTGCGGACAAGATGCAGAGCGCGAGCGTTACTGCGGGCAGCGACGCCACCGTTGCGTTCGTAAACAAGTACACCACGCGCAAGTTAGAGGTTACTAAGAACGTAGTCAACAACGTAAATCAAACGCACCCCGAATACTCAACGCGCGAGTACACGTTCACGATTACGAAAAAAGACGGCACTGCACTCGTTGACGTTGATTACACGATAAAAGGTGTATCGGGAACCAATAAGACGCAAGCAAACGGCACGTTCACGCTCAAGAACGGTCAAATCGCGGTGTTTGACAAGCTCACGGAGGGCGAATACATCGTCACGGAGAGCGTGGTGAACTTGACATCGGGTGACACCACCACGCTACACGGTCTCACTGCGTCCGTTGACGGCAACACTGTGACGCCTGTGAGCAACGGTGTGACGGCGAACGTGAACAAGGGCGAGACGGAGGTTGTGTTCACCAACACGTTCTCGCTGTACGCGGGCAAGTTGCAGATTACGAAAAACATCACGGGCGGCGCAAAGGCTCCGACGGGCGGCATGACGTTCTACTTTGAGGTTTTGGATGCGGGAAACAACGATTCTGTTGTTCCCGGGTACGACAATGTTGAAGTAACGGTTGCGCAAGGCGCGACGAGCGGCACGAGCACGGTTATCACAGGTCTGAAGCCGGGTTACTATAAGGTTCGCGAGAAAACGTCGGATCAAAGCTATGGTATCGTCCTGTATAACCTCGGTGCGCCGACTTATGGCACGGGCTCAAATCCGTCGGAGAATCCGCAGAGGCTTGAAGTCAAGAGTTCGGGAAATCCCACCTCGTTTGTGGTCAATAACCCCTACACGCATCAAAAGGGCGAGGTTAGCTTCAAGAAAGTCGTTGAAGGTAACCCCTACAATGATAAGTTCGACTTCATCGCCACGATTACGGGCGGCACGTTTGCAGGAGTGACTGTCACGGGCGGCACAAGGGGCAACAACAGCACGAATAGCACACTCTACATCAATAATGTTGCTGTTGGTGTCAACAACGAAGCAACCGTCACCATCAAGGGTCTTCCGACGGGCGCAATCGTGACAATCACGGAGGTTACGCCTGCTGAGAGAGCCTACTACACCGTGACGTACAAAGACGCGTCGGGTGCGCTGATTGTTGCACCTGCGGCGCAGCAACTCACGGCGACGGTGCCGAACGGCACCGCAGCGAGCGCGGGTACGGTGGTGAACACGCGCGGCGAGGCGTTTGACTTCACGCTTAAAAAGGACCTTAACGGCGTTGATTGGGCGACGGTTGCAGCCAACGGCGGCATTACGTTCACAATTACCGGCCCTGCGGGCTGGGGTGAGCCGTTCATTACTGCGGGCAAAGAGAATTTCGAACGTGTGACCGGCTCCAACAACACGAAGTACACGATTGTCGTTAAGAGTGCTGCGGAAATCTCGTTCGCGGTCGTTCCCGCGGGGTACTACACCTTTACAGAAAAGGTAACGGGCACACAGAGCGCGACGATTCCGAATTATACACGCAATGCGACTACCTCGGGCGTAGAGATTGAGGGTACGGTCGTGAATTGGACTAATTCGAGTGAAGTGAAAATTTCACTGTCCTACTTCGCAGGCGGGAATAAGGTTATTTTCAACAACGACTACACCCGCAACACCGGCGGCATCTCTGTTGGTAAAAACTTCCAAGACTACACAGCCGAGAACGGCAATTATGTGTTTACCTATGAGTTCCTTGACGGAGAAAATGCATATAAGCCTAACAACGACGTATTTAAAGCCAGTATAACAGCGTTGGATGCTATCGCGAACGTAGAAACCTCTTGGAGCGGCAATCAGCTCGTTGTAACTGTCACTATTGACAACGCCCAGTCTGCTGCGGCTTGGAAAACGGTGCCGAACATGGTGCTTGCGGGACTGGACGAGGGTACATTTGTTAAGGTTTCTGAATCGGCACCCCCGGTCTATGTTCAGCACGACCCTGTAAGATACACGGTGGGCAATACCCAGAGCTTGGCGCAGAAGTTCAACAATGTGCGCAACCTCGGCGGTCAGCTCACGATTACGAAGAACGTAATCGATGGTATCTCGGGCGACACGTTTGCGTTCTATCTGAAACTTGACGGCAAGACCGCAGCGTACAAACCGGCAGCCAACAGCTATAGCGGTAGCGGCACAGTCGCTACTGACGGCAAAATCACGCTCGGCGACGGCGGTTCCATCACGTTTACGGGTCTGCCGCTTGGCGTGACGTACACGGTGACGGAAACCACCCCGACTAACTACAACCCCTCGTGGGCGGTTACAAACGGTCACGCGAGCGTTACCACAACGAGCGGCAACACAACCACCGCGAGCGGCATAATCACGGAGCCGAACCAGCAGACTGTGCAGCTCGTGACGTTCACGAACACGCGCAAGATGGGCGAAGTGACCATCACCAAGACGGTGGACGGCACGGCTGCGACCGAACACGCCGGTGAGAGCTTCGAGTTCACGGTGCTGTTTGACGGCACTGCGGCTTCGGGCAACTACTACCTCAATGGTAGCGAGACCCCGATTGCGTTTACAGACGGCAAAATCACGCTCAAACATAACGAAACCGCGAAGATTAAGAACGTGCCGTTCGGCACCGCTGTTACGGTGACGGAGACGGACTACCCGAACGCAAATTCCACGAACCAGACGCACGCGATTGCGGTTACGGTAAACGGCTCGGCAAAGACAAATGAAACCGCGACGATTGCCGCGAGCGGTGAGCGCAATACGTTCGCGTTCACAAACACCTACAACAAGCTCATCGGCAAGCTGAAGGTCACCAAGACCGTAACGACCGACAACACGTGGGAAACGAACGCGCCGAGCGTTGCTGAGCAGGAGTTCACGTTCACGCTGTATAAGGTAGTGACGGGTGGTGATAGCGATACGATAGTGATAGGTGCCCCGATTAGCGGCGGAAACGCAGCGGAAACCGACGAAAACGGTCAATTCAAGCTCAAGCACGGACAAACCGCGACGATTGACCTGCAAAACGGCGAATATTACGTCGTTGAGGAGCTTGGAGACATAGCAATCGAGGGCTACGAGTTTGCTAGCAAGAACGGCGATGGCGCAAGCAACAAAAAGACGGTGAATGACAAGACGGAGGCAAATCAAATCCCCGTAATCGCAGTCACGAACACGTACACGCGCGACAAGGGTGCGCTGACGGTCACGAAGCGCGTTGCCGGCGCGGCTGCTACGTCGAATGCGGTGTTTGAGTTCACGCTGATTCAAGTAATTGACGGAAAAGACGCCTTAACCGTTAGCGGCGCAACCTACACGGTTGACAATGGCGAGCCGCAGACAATGAGCGGCAGCACGTTCACGCTGAAAGCCGACGAAACCGCGACGTTTAACCTGCCTGAAGGCACCTATCGCGTCGTGGAGAACAAGGATAAGGCGGATACCATCTCCGGCTATGGTCTTACAATTGAGGATAGTGGCAACGTAACGGTCGAAAAATTGGCGGATGAACCCGCTGCACTCACGGTTACGAACACGTATGCGCGCTCCAAAGGTAATCTGACGATTAGTAAGACTGCGGTTGAAAGCGTTAAGGGCGGACAAGAGACACCTAAGGGCGCGTGGGAATACACGTTCACGATTGTCGGTCCGACGGGTTGGGCTGCGGAGTACGCGGCGACCTTAGCCGCAGCGGGCACGTCGTTCGAAGCCCTCGGTTTGACGGACGTGCAGGGCGTGTACACGTTCACGCTGACGCACAGCGCGCCGAACCTTGAGCTCACGGGTCTCCCGAGCGGCGACTACACCATCACGGAGAAGGATAGCCAAGGCGCGATTGCGCAGTACAAGATTAACAACGCGACAGACTATACGACCGGCACCGCAGCCACGGTTACAGTCGGCGGCGCAGCCAAGGAGGTAGCGTTCAAGAACAGCTACCGTGATGCGGGCGCAATGCTGATGGTGACGAAGACACTCGACGGTATTGCGGGAGAAAACTTCGAGAGTGGCGATGAGTTCGAGTTTGAGGTGAGAGCGGTTGTAAACGACGTTGTCGCCGAGACAGCTGCGGCAACATTCTCGATTGACGCGACAGGCACGCTCGCATCCGACAACATTTGGCTCACGCCGGGAACGTACATCATCAAGGAAATCAACGTGCCCGCAGTTACGAAATACACCTTTAGCGGTTCGATGTTCAGCGGAGCCACGCTCATCGAAGACGGCGAGTACGAGGGTTGGTACGAGTTCACGGTTGTGGACGACACCGCCGTAGCAATCACCTGCACCAACACGTACAACAAAGACGGTGCGAGACTTGAGGTCACAAAGACCGTAACCGGTCACGCGACAGAGGACGACGTGTTTACGTTCGAGCTGACGGGTATTGCAGCCGTTTCGGATGGCACACAGCCGATTGTCACAGGATACACCGTTATGAAGGGCGACGTTTTTGTTGGAGCGAAAATGTTCGAGTACGACGGTACTTACAATGACGTTGTCACATTCATCCTCCACGCAGGCGAGACTGCTGTTGTCAATGGTCTTGAGACCGAGACGGAGTATGTAGTGACGGAAATCTACATGCCGAGCTACTATGAACTTGATGGAATCACCGCGCAGAAGTACACGTATCAAGGGGATGCGGTTTCCGAAAAGACCGTTATCGACGGTGGCGTCGAAGACAACGCATTTACCTACAGGATGCCTGCGGCAGTAGCTGAATGGTACCCCGCGGCGGCGATTGAGTTCACGAATGAGCGTCTTGAAGGTAGCCTCACGCTTAATAAGGTGCTTGTCGGCGTAGGCTACGGCGAAGCGTTTGACATTACGGTAACACTTGATGCCGAAATAGATAAGGTCGTCAACGTTGTGATTGGCGGCGAGTCCGGAGATATGCAATTCGATAAGGGTGAGTTGACAATCTCGCTCAAGGCGGACGAAACGGCAGTCATTGACGGAATTCCCGCCGGACTCGGATACTCGGTAATGGAGCAAGCCGGCAAAGGATATTATGACGCGGCGTATACAAGCGTTTCCGGCGTTATCTCTGTATCGGGTTCGCAGTCTCCCGATGCGACTTGCACAATCACGAATACGAGAAGCGTTGGTAGCATGATGCTCAGCAAAATGGTTCACACCACAGGGCAGATTAACCGAGACGAAGCATTCACGATTGAGGTTGTGTTCCACAACATTGCAGCGAGCCTCGCGGGTATTCAAGAATTGTCCGGCGTGGACTATGAAAACAATGTGGTGAATTTCTTCACGATTAGTGGAGACGCGGCGTTAAAAATCGACGAAGATGCGGGAACCATCACCGTGACGGCGATACTGTCGCACGGAGAAGCTGTTGAAATCCTCGGTATTCCGGTTGGTACGGAGTATACGGTTGAGGAATTGGACATTTCGGAAAACTACCGCTGCATTATCATCGGCTCTGATGAGCGTGTGAACTCGAACATTGACACGAATTCCAAGGGCTCTTCGACGTACGACTCGATTACCGTCCATAACTTCGATGTACCGAACGACGGTCTTGTCGTTGGAAAGACGGTGTCAGCAACAACGGGCGCACCGCAATTCACGCAGCGCTATAAATTCATGGTTGAGCTCTTTATGCGCGAAGAGGACACGAACGGCATGGTGCTTGAGCAAATCTTCCTGCAGAAGCAGCGCGCCAACGAGGAAAGCGCGGAGTTGCGCAGCAAAATCGCAACCCTTACCGAAGAGATTGATGAGCTTGTGAAGGTACTCGAAGAACTCGACCCCGATGGGACTGATACTGACGCATTGCAGCGGACGCTTGACGCGTTCATCGCGAGCTTTGACGCTGACGCAGAAACCGGAGACCTCTCGGATGAAGCAAAGGCAGCGATTCTCGCGCACAACGACGGTGCGCCGTGCGGCACATGCGGCGGCGCGTACATCGGCTACACCACGACTGAGGATTGCGTCTGCGACAATGGACTTGTTGAGGACGAACCCGCCGAGGTTTGCGGTGAGTGTGACGAAGGAGTCAGCGGCCAAGAGCTTGCTGACGATGGCGAAACCGTCATTGACGTAGTTTGCGAGGACTGCGGCGGCGACTTCACCCTCGTCGAAGCAACCACGGTACCGTGCACAGAGTGCGAATTAGGCAAGCATCTTGCATCTGAAGAGCACGAAGAGGAAGACTGCCAAGACTGCACGGACGAAACATACAAAGCAGTAATCATCGAAGAGCACGACGGTCCTTGCGGCGAGTGCGACGCAACGATTGCGGAAATTATTGCCGCGGCGCGCGCAGAATTCGACGCTGAAGATGTAGTCAAGGCAGCGAAGAGCCTTGAAGCAGCGCGGGCAGCGCTTGAGTTGGCAGTAACAAACAAGGAAACGCTTGATGATATTATCGACAATATGTTGGGCAAAGGCATGTATGTTGACTGGGAAACCGATGCTGAAACCGGCGAAATCAACCTTACGACGCTGCCGCAACTCGTGAGTGTTAACTTCCCCGAGGACGTTGCGGCTATCGTGACCGATGCAACAGGAGCCACGAATGACGGCAAGAATGACCCGTATGACTTCACGGTTTCCGACGATGGCATGAGCGCGACCTTCACGCTTGCGCACAGCGAGTTTATGCAGATTACCAAGCTCCCGATTGGCGTCACGTACACTGTGACGGAAATCGAACTTGAATCCATCAGCGATGCGCCGGAAGGCTTCACGGGTGTTGAAGTCTCCGTGAACGGTGAGTTCGCGGATGGTGCGGGTGCAAGCGGCACGGTTGCTGAGTCCGTTGAGGAAAACGGCAACGTAGTAACATTCAAGAACAGCTACAAGCCCGCAGTCGGTCATCTGACCGTCGAGAAGATTTGGGTAGGCAACAACGGTCTCGTACCCGACAGCGCCGCGAACGGCATTGAGATTCAGTTGCTTAATAACGGAACGCCGTACGGTGACGCTGTAAGGCTTGGCGGAACGGGTGGGACATGGTCGTATACCTTCACCAACCTTCCCATTGACGGTAAGTATACGGTTCGTGAGATTTCGCAAATCCCCGGTTACACGGTGAAATACTCTGAGAACAACGAAAGCGGCATTACGTTTGTGTATGAGCACCAAGATGGAGGCACGATAACCATCACCAATACGCGACGCAGCACGACGATTCCCACGCCGCCTCCCACGCCCACAACCCCGACTCCGACCCCGACAACCCCGAAGCCCACCACTCCGCCCCCGACGACAACGTCGGAGACGAGCGTGGTAGAGGACGACGTTGAGTTCACCGAAGAGGTCCCGCTCGCGGCAATGGACCCCGAGGAAGAGTTCGAGTTTGAGGAAGACGTTCCGTTGGCAGCTCTGAAAACGGGCGACGCCGCGACGGTGATGCTCTCGCTCGGCGGTGCGTTTGCCTCCGCAACCGGCTTGGCGGTACTCTGGCTGTCCGGCAGAAAGCGCAAGGACGAGGACAGCGCAGCGTAAGCGGCTCGTAACCGAAGCTGTGCGCGGAAAACTGCGCAGGAAACCGCTGTAGGGCGAAAATCAAAAAAGCAAAATCCCCGCCCCCTGCCAAAGGCAGGGGGCGGGAATTGCTTGTGGGTGTGGGGCTTGTGTGGTCTTAGTTTGCAGTGTGTTCAAAAAGAGATATTGAAAATAGAATATATGCAAGCAACGGAGAATTGTGTACAATAGTCGCATAGGAGAATGCGATTATGGAAAAGTTCTTGCTACCGCTCAAAATCGAAAAAGAGGTTATCACGGTGCGATTGCCTACCGACACACTTGTGGAAATCGGCAGGCTCGCCGCGCGATTTGACGTCAGCCGCAACGAGTTTGTCAACCAATGCATCGCTTTCGCGCTCGCAAATATGGAAAACGCCGAGACGGATGCTGAAGACGACGAACGCGCGCAGTAGCCGTAGCTGCCGCGCGCGTTCAATAGTGCTTCTCAAATTCCCGCGTCCGCTATCTCTGCGGGATAATCTCCAGCCAGTAGCCGTCGGGGTCCTCGATGAAATAGAGACCGCCCATCGCCTCGTTGACCATTGCGACGCAGCCCAGCGCCCTGTGCTTTTCAAGCGACGCAGCCATGTCGGGTGTAGTGAACGCGATGTGGATTTCGTTGTCGGCGAGGTCGTACTTCTGCGGGTGGTTGTTGAGATACGTCAGCTCAAGCTGAAACGCCGTCTCCTCGTCGCAGAGGAACGCAATCTCAAAGTCGGGGCCGGGGAAGCGGAACGAGACCTTTAGGCCGAGCGCCTCCTCATAAAACTTGATGCTCGCCTCCATATCGGTGACGTTGATGTTCGCGTGCGCAAATTTGTAGGACATTATGGTTTCTCCTTTCGTTTTTCGGGATTGAATGCGCGCAAAGGGGTGCGGCGAGGCAATCCCTTTTTTCGTCTTGCACACATTATATATAATGCGCGGGCGATTTGCAAGAGGAAAACGGCGTGAACACGAAGTTCACGCCGTTTCTTAGAGCTAATTTGAAATAGCCAAATTGCCATTACCAACAATCGTTGGTACGCCATTAACCAATCTCTCTAACTTGATGTTGTAGGTTTTTGCGGAAAGCGAGTGCGTACCACTGTATGAGCCGCCGCCTTCCACCTCAATTGTGGAGATTGATACACCGCCGTCCATCACGAATATCCGGCCTTTTGCTCCCGGAGGATAATTTATCCATATTGTACCACCAACGGATCCGTGTCCAGACATGTTATTTACGTTTGCCTTTGACGGTCCATCACCAAAAAACTCATCTTCAAATTCAAAAAAAAAAAAAAAAAAAGTACATTTTCAACTGCGACAGCCGAGAATGTTGTAACCGACAGAATTATAGTAAATGCCGTCAAAACAACCATAAATTTCCTAATCCGTTTCATAAAACAATTCTTTCTTTGATTAACAACAAGCCAACATCGTACGAAACTATAAAACCATTGGACTGCACCTCCACAATTATTGTGTACTCATACTAACACGCTTTGTTGAGATTGTCGATGAAGGCTCTGTAAAAAAAGAAAATATGTTGAAATTGCACAATTAAATCTGCGAGGACATTGATGTAAGATTGCAGAGAAATTTATTAACTCTTTGTTAATTTGACAGATACAGGCGCAAATCAAAGAAATCACGCAAAAACGCGAGCTGTGCGTGTGAATTTTGCGTGTAAATTGAAATTAAGGCGAGATACACCGCGTGAAAGCGAATAATGCGCGTTCTGGTTGTTGCGAAATGGCAATACATGGTCTATTATTATCGTTAGCACTCGGTGTAGTTGAGTGCTAACGCTCACAGGCGGAGCCTGTGAGCCGGGTCGAACTCGTAGAGTTCGACGGCACGCAGCAAACCGGAGCGAAATCGAAAGTTTAGCGCTCTCAAAAAGCTCTGCGCTAATGCGCAGAGGATAACATTTAGGCGACGTCTAAATCAAGAAATCTTATTAACAGGAGGCATACAATGAACCTTAAACCCTTATCTGACAGAGTAATCGTAAAGCAAATCGAGGCCGAGGAGACGACCAAGAGCGGCATCATTCTCACGGCTGCGGCGCAGGAGAAACCGTCGATTTTCGAGGTCATCGAGGTCGGTCCCGGCGGCATTGTTGACGGCAACGAGGTCGTCATGACCGTGAAAAAAGGCGACCATGTAATCACCGGCAAGTATTCCGGCACGGAAGTCAAAATCGACGACGAGGAGTTCGTAATCGTCCGTCAAGGCGATATCCTCGCCATCGTCGAGTAGTTGCACCTGCACCGCAGCACCATTCCCGCGTCGCGAAATCATCCACAGTCGCGGCGTAAACCCCGTTACCCCATCATCAAATCTTAATTAAGAACCGCGCAAGATTTTTCCGTCAGGCGACGGCGCGCGACTGCCGATAGTACAAGTGTACAGCAAGGGAGCGCGCCTAGGCATGGCGTAAAAATGTCAGCGGACTCATAACAGGAGGAATAATGTAAATGGCTAAGCAAATTATATATGGCGAGGAAGCTCGCCGCGCGTTAGAGAACGGCGTAAACCAGCTCGCCGACACGGTAAAGCTCACAATCGGCCCGAAGGGTCGCAACGTCGTGCTTGATAAGAAGTACGGCGCACCGCTCATCACTAACGACGGTGTAACGATTGCAAAGGAAATCGAGCTCAAAGACCCGTTTGAGAACATGGGCGCGCAGTTAGTGCGCGAGGTCGCGTCTAAGACGAACGACGTCGCGGGCGACGGCACCACGACAGCGACAGTGCTCGCGCAGGCGATGATTCGCGAGGGTATCAAGAACGTCGCGGCGGGCGCAAATCCGATGGTCATGAAGAAGGGCATCGAGAAGGCAGTTGTCGCCGCTATCGAGGCAATTCGCGACAATTCGCAGCCCGTTAAGGGCAGCAAGGACATCGCACGCGTCGGCGCAGTGTCGAGCGGCAGCGAGGTTATCGGAACGCTCATCGCCGACGCGATGGATAAGGTTTCGCAGAACGGTGTTATCACCGTTGAGGAGAGCAAAACCGCCGATACGTATAGCGAAGTCGTCGAGGGTATGCAGTTCGACCGCGGCTACATCACGCCGTATATGGTCACCGATACCGAAAAGATGGAGGCATCGTTCCTTGACTCCTACATCTTGATTACGGACAAGAAAATCAGCAACATTCAAGAGATTCTGCCCGTGCTGGAGCAGGTTGTGCAGTCGGGTCGCAAGCTCGTGATTATCGCCGAGGATGTCGAGGGCGAAGCACTCGCGACGATTATCCTCAACAAGCTGCGCGGCACGTTTACCTGCCTGTGCATCAAGGCACCGGGCTTCGGCGACCGCCGCAAGGAAATGCTGCGCGACATCGCTGCGCTTACCGGCGGCGAGGTCATCTCGTCCGACATCGGCATGGAGCTCAAGGACACGACGATTGACCACCTCGGAACGGCGCGTCAGGTCAAGAGCACAAAGGACCACACGATTATCGTTGAGGGTGGCGGACATCCCGACGAGATTAAGGGTCGCATCAGCCAAATCAATGTTGAGATGGAGCAAACGACGTCCGAATATGACCGCGAGAAGCTGCAAGAGCGTCTTGCGAAGCTCTCCGGCGGCGTAGCCGTCATCAAGGTCGGCGCGGCTACGGAGACCGAGATGAAGGAGAAGAAGCTGCGCATCGAGGACGCGCTCAACGCGACGCGCGCGGCTGTTGAAGAGGGCATTGTTCCCGGCGGCGGCACGGCGTACGTCGTTGCGGCGAAGGCCGTTGACGCGATTCTCTCGTCGCTTTCCGGCGACGAAAAGACAGGCGCGGCGATGATTGCCAAGGCACTCACGGCTCCCGTTATGCAGATTGCGGCGAACGCAGGTCTTGAGGGCGCAGTTATTCTTGACAAGGTCAAGAATAACAAGTCCGCTTCGTACGGCTTCGATGCTGCGAAGGAGGAGTACACCGACCTCATCAAGGCGGGTATCGTTGACCCGACGAAGGTTTGCCGTTCCGCGCTTGAAAATGCGGCGTCCGTCGCGTCGATGGTGCTGACGACCGAGTCGCTCATTACCGATATACCCGAGCCTCCCGCTCCCGTTGCTGCTGCCGGCGGCGACATGGGTGGAATGTACTAAAAAGCACCGTTACTAAGGCTTAGCAAACGCACACAAGGCGGCACGAAAGTGCCGCCTTGTGTTGTAGGGGTGAACCGTGTTAGCAGGCTTCTTATTTGGAGTTTCGCCGCGCGAAACTCGGAGACGCACGCACTGAGCTGCACAGACGTAAAAAACACCCCTGCATTGCCGATACCGGCAATGCAGGGGTGCGTTTTCTACGATTTGTGGTACAGCCGCTTTGTTTGGTATTTCGATTCGCTGGTGAGGTTCGTGCCGAGCTTGCGGAACGTGTTGTCGTCCGCCTGCGAGAGAATGACGGTCGTATGTACCTCGCAACCCTTTAGGTTTTTGAGTTGGTCAACGGCTTTTTTCGCCGTCTCGTCCATGTTCGCGCTGATGGTGAGTGCGATTAGCACCTCGTCGGTGTGCAGACGCGGGTTGATGCCGCCGAGGTAGCGCGTTTTAAGCTCTTGAATAGGCTCAATCACGGACGGCGAAATCAGATGAACGTCGTCGGGAATGTCACCGAGCGCCTTGAGCGCATTGAGTAGCAGCGCCGACGATGCGCCGAGCAGGGGAGAGGTTCTGCCGGTGATTACGCGGCCGTCGGGCAGCTCCATCGCGGCGGCGGGCTCGTCCGTCTCCTCCTCCTTCGCGAGCGCGGCGGCTACGACCTTGCGGTTCGAGACGTCGAGACCGGCCTTCTTAATCAGCAGTTCGTTTTTGAAAACGGACTGCTTTGAGGTGTTGCCCTTGATTAGCGCGCAGCTCGCCTCGTAGAAGCGGCGAATGATTTCCTTGTTGCTCGCGTCGCTGACGACGTCGCCGTCGAAGATGCAGTTGCCGACCATGTTTACGCCCATATCGGTGGGTGATTTGTACGGCGAGTCGCCGTTGATGCGCTCAAAAATCGCTTGCAGTACGGGGAAAACCTCTACGTCGCGGTTGTAGTTTATGGTCGTGATGCCGTACGCGTCGAGGTGGAACGGGTCAATCATGTTCACGTCGTCGAGGTTCGTCGTGGCGGCCTCGTACGCGATGTTTACGGGGTGGTTGAGCGGCAGATTCCAAACGGGGAACGTCTCAAACTTTGCGTAGCCCGCCTTGACGCCGCGCTGATGTTCATGGTAGAGCTGCGACAGGCATACGGCCATTTTGCCGCTGCCGGGACCGGGAGCGGTAACGACGACGAGCGAGCGCGACGTCTCAATGTAGTCGTTTTTGCCGAAGCCCTCGTCGCTGACGATGTGCGAAACGTCGTTGGGATAGCCGGCGATGAAGTAGTGGCGATAGACCTTGATGCCGAGCGATTCAAGGCGCTCCTGAAACGTTTTCGCGGCGGGCTGAGAGGAATATTGCGTCAGAACAACGCTACCGACGAACAGCCCACAGCCGCGAAACGCGTCGATTAGGCGCAAAACTTCAAGGTCGTACGTGATGCCGAGGTCGCCGCGGCGCGTGTTGCGCTCAATGTCGCCGGCGTTGATGGCGACGACGACCTCTGCCTCGTCGCGCATGGTTAAGAGCATGTTAACCTTACTGTCGGGCTGAAATCCCGGCAGTACGCGCGCCGCGTGATAGTCGTCAAAGAGCTTGCCGCCGAATTCAAGGTACAGCTTGCCGCCGAAATCTGAAATCCGCTTGCGTATCTGCTCGGATTGCATGTTCAAATACTTCTCATTGTCAAATCCCAACCTGTGCATGATTTTTACCATTCCTTCCGTAATGCGCAATCGCGCCGTCATCGTTCTTGTCGTTTTCAAATGTAAATATATGCGAAAAATTATATCAAATCTCGCCGCGAAATGCAAGCACGAATATGAAAAAGTTGTGAACGCCGCCAATACTAAAAAGTCTTGCAAAAAAGCGGTATAACTGATATAATACCGAGTGAAACAAAATGCAGAGCATGTATTGCGTCGCCTATTTACAGAAAGAAAGCTGTGGTAATATGGATAACAACACTTTTGATACCCTGAATACCGTGATGATTTCCTCCTCGACAGTCTCCTCGCTCGTGAAGCTCGGAGACGGCAACGCCGCGCTCTTGTATCTGTACCTCGTCACGCTCGGCGCAAACAAATCCTCTGCTGAAAAGGTTCGTGAGCTCGGTTGGGACGCGCACAAGCTCGCCGCGGCGGAAAATCGCCTCGCGTTGGCGGGGCTGTTGCCGACGTCCGAGCTTGATATGATGTCGCAGTTACAGCCGCGCGTGACGCTCGTTGCGTCGCCGGAGAGCGGCCCCTCAAGCGTGAGCGACAGCGTGTTTTACGCGCTCGTAAAAGAGGTGCAGTCGATGCTCGGCAAGGTGCTCAGCTCGGACGACATCATCCGTTTGCTCGGCATTTACGACACGCTGCGGTTGCCCGGCGAGGTTATTTTACAGCTCGTTTACTACTGCATCGCCGAGGCGGAGCGCAACGGCAACAAGCGTATGCCGTCATTGCGGACGATTGAGAAAACTGCATACACGTGGGAACGCGAGGGAATCTACACGCTTGAGGCGGCGGAGCGATACATCAAGCAACGCGACGAACAGAGCGGCGAGCTGGAGAAAATCGCCCGCATTCTTCAAATCAACGACCGCGACCTGTTGCCGCCGGAGCGCAAATACATAGACAGCTGGCTTGCGCTCGGCTACAACGCAGAGACGATTGCCATCGCTTACGAGCGCATGATTTTGCGCACGGGCAAGATGGCGTGGCAGTATATCAACACGATTATCGTAAATTGGCACGACAAAAACCTGCATTCGGCGGCGGAAATCCAAGAAAAGGACACGAAGGAGCGCGCAGTTGCCGTGCGCAACGTGTTCAACGAGCGGCCCGCGCCGGACAAGAGCGACATTGAGCGCATGAACAGGTTTATCGAAAACATGAAAAAGGCGAAGGATTGATGGCAAGAGACGGAAAACTGCTCGCCGCTGCGCGCGGTGCCCTGCGCGAACGCAGAGCCGACCGCGAGCGTGAGCTTACGCGCCGCGAGAGCGAGGTTTTTAAGGAAAGCCCGCAAGCGGCTAGGATAAACAGAGACATTCAGCGCACGATGCAGGAGCTTTTTGCGTCGGCGCTCAATCGCGACGCAACAGACGCGGAGGTAACGGACATCAAGACGCGTAACCTCGCCTTGCAGGACGAGCTGCGAGGCGAGCTTGTGCGTGCGGGCATAGCACCCGATTACCTTGACGACAAGCCGTATTGCGGCATTTGCAACGATACAGGTAACGTCGGCGCGCAGACATGCGTTTGCCTGAACGCGTTGTACGATGCGGAGCAACGGCGCGCGCTGTCGGATTTGCTGTCGCTCGGTGATGCGTCTTTTGAGGCGTTTCGGCTTGATTACTACGACGGCGACGCGCGCGTGCAGATGGGCATCGTCTTCGACGTGTGCAAGCAGTACGCGCAGACGTTTGGACGCGAATCGGACAACCTGTTTCTGACGGGTGCGCCGGGCTTAGGCAAGACGTTTTTGTCGGCGTGCATCGCCCGCGTCGTGTCGGAGCGAGGCTACAGCGTGGTGTATGACAATTTCTCATCGATTTTCGCGAAGTTAGAGGACGAGAAATTCCGCCGCAACGAGAGCGAGACGACGCTTGAGGACGCTCGCCGCCTGCGCGAATGCGACCTGCTTATTGCCGATGACCTCGGCACGGAGATGATGACGACGTTCACGAGTTCGGCACTGTATGAGCTAGTAAACACGCGCTTGGTGCGCGGGAAAAAGACGATAATCTCGTCGAACCTGTCGCCGGAGGAGCTGTATCGCCGCTATTCGCCGCAGATTGCGTCGCGGCTGGCGGGCGAATATTTCGCGCTGAAATTCGTCGGGAGCGACATTAGGTTGAAAAAACGCGAAATGTAAAGAACATGTTAAGAAAACTGCGGAATTATGTCGATATTTATCATTGTAATTAACATATTGTCGATATTCATGTATATTGCATAGGGAAATGTGCGAAAATGGCGCATTTCGCGCGTAACATAGCCGCATTTTAGGGGACTTTTGCACATTGTCCACACGGTTTTCCACACCTGCATATATTTATCGGACGAAATTGAGTATTCATTCGCGTTATACAAACTGTAGTTTGAGCATATAATTATCGGAATGCGGCAATAAAAACTTGGGAGTTGATTAAAAATCGAAGCCAAAAAGGAAAAAAGTTTTGTAAAGGGTGCGGCGATACTTGCGGCTGCGGCAATCGCGGCGAAGGTAATCGGTGCGCTCTTCAAAATCCCGCTCTATCGAATGCTGGGCGCGGAAGGTACGACGCATTTCAACAAGACGTACCAGATATATTCGTTGCTACTCGCCATCTCGTACTCGGGAATCCCCGTCGCGCTGTCGCGACTGATTTCCGCAGCGAACGAAACGGGCAACACGCGCCAGACGGCGCGTTTCTTCCGCGTCGCGCTGCCGGCGTTCAGCGCGGTGGGCGGTGTGATGAGCATACTTATGTTCGTTTTCGCGCCGCAGCTTGCGGACTTTATGCGCGACCCCGCAGCCGCGCTCGGAATACGCGTGCTCTCGCCCGCCGTTTTTCTGTGCTGTGTCATCTCTGTATATGAGGGCTTTGCGCAGGGACACAGCGACATGATGCCGACAGCCGTCAAGCAGCTCTTGGAGGTTTCATCCAAGCTCGTTGTCGGTATGGCGGCGGCGATTATACTGCTGCGCAGCGGCTTCGGCTCGGATATCGCGGCGGCGGGCGCCATCGTCGGTGCCGTCGTGGGGCTTATCGTATCCTTCCCCGTGCTGATGCGCTACAAACGCCGCAAGACGCTCGCGAGCACGCTTAGCGGCACGGCGCTTGGCAATTCAGAGACGCTGAAATCCATCTTCAAGGTCAGCGTGCCGATTGCGCTCGGCGCGTCGTTTATGAGCATTCTGACGCTCATAGATTCGCGCATCGTTTCGGCGCGGCTGGAGACGTTCCTGCCGCACGAGGTCGCGATTGAGAAATTCGGCATCTTCTCGCAGTGCCAAACGCTGTTTAACTTCCCCGCGTCGCTGATTGCGGCGATTACGGTGAGCATAATTCCCGCCATCTCCGCCGCCGTCGCTGTCAAGCGACACGAGGAATCGCGGCGAATCACCGAGTCGGCGATGAAGTTAGTGTGCCTGTTCGCGATGCCCGCGGCAGTCGGAATGTCCGTGCTCGCCAAGCCGCTGTTCGATGTGTTCTACGGTTCGGACGCGACGACGGGCGACGGAGGGCGAATCCTCGCGATTCTCGGCGTGGCGTCGTTCTTCGTGTGCGTGCAGCTGCTAACGACGGCTGTGCTGCAAGCCAACGGCTTTGAGCGCGTGCCGATGATAACCTTCCTCGTCGGCGGCATCGTGCAGATTACGCTCGACTATCTGCTCGTCGGAAATCCGAATATCGGCATACTCGGCTCGCCCGTCGGCACGCTCGCGTGCTACGTGACGATTACGGTGTTGAATATCGTAATCATTGCGACGCGCGTGGAGGGCAAGCCACGGCTAATCGGCGCGTCGGCAAAGGTTCTGCTTGCGTCGCTGATTATGGGCGCGGCGACATGGGCGATTTATGGCTTGCTCGGCAAGGTGCTCACGGGAGTGAGCGGCACCATCGCCGTACTGCGCCTCGGCATCGCGGTTTTGTCGGCTGTGGTCGTGTATTTTGTGCTCGTAATCGTGACGCGTGTCATCACGCGGGATGATTTGCAGTTCGTTCCAAAGGGTGAAAAGATAGCAAAGCTGTTAAAATTGCCGTAAATTTAGGCAAAAAGCATAAGGAAACAGGGCAGTTGATTGACCAAAGCGAGAAATTTTAATCAAACGCGCAAAAATGCGAAAAAACACTTGCAATTAGGGGAAAACTATGGTAAATTTTGAAAGCCGCGAAAAATACGACTTCTACGACCTTGAGCGTCTGATTAAAATTCTGCGCTCGCCGGACGGCTGTCCGTGGGATATTGAGCAGACGCACGAGAGCATTCGCCGCAATTTCATTGAGGAGGCGTACGAGGCTGCAGAGGCGATTGACAACGGCGACGCGCTCCATCTGCGCGAGGAGCTCGGCGACGTGCTTACGCAGGTCGTGTTCCACTCGGGAATTGAGGAGGACGCGGGTCGCTTTACGCTCAACGACGTCGCTGACGCGACGGTGCGCAAGCTGCTGTACCGTCACCCGCATGTGTTCGGCGATTCCGCCGCGAATGCAGCAGGGGAGAATGGTTCCGCCGCAAACGACGACCTAACGGTCGCGGAAACGTCCGCCGCAGTGCTTGTCAACTGGGACGAGCTCAAGCGCCGCGAGAAATCGCAAGAGAGCCTGTACGACGAACTCAACGCAGTCGCGCGCTCGCTACCTGCGCTTTGGCGCACGGAAAAGGTGCTGAAAAAGGCCGATAAGGCAATTCAAAGAGACGAACCGATTGCACTCAGCCGCGTGGACGAGCTTGAGGAGTTGCGTGCGCTGTACAACGAGATGCAGGTGCGCCTGACACAGTCAGAGGATGCGCTGAACGCCGCCACGGAGCGGTTCATACTTCGCTTTAATGAGCAGTAAAAAACTCGCTCATAAAGATATATTATTTAGGTGTCACATATTTTAAGGAGGAAATACACAAATGAATAAGACAGAATTAGTTAGCAAAATTGCCGAAGGCTCCGGCCTCACGAAAAAGGACAGCGAGAAGGCTCTCGACGCCGCCATCAAGGGCATCACGGACGCGCTTGTCGCGGGCGATAAGGTTCAAATCGTAGGCTTCGGTATCTTCGACGTTAAGGCTCGCGCCGCGCGTACAGGCCGCAACCCCAAGACGAAAGAGGCCATCAGCATTCCCGCAACGAAGGTTCCGCAGTTCAAGGCCGGCAAGGCCCTGAAGGACGTCGTCGCGAAGTAGTTTGCTGTTAAACGAGCGTGCACCGAGTTTTCGGTGCGCGCTTTTTTTGCTTGTGTGTGCAACGTCTCGGCTTGCGCCGAGCCGTC
>JGI994J12354_10002080_pt1 | contig 19905 bp, 35 predicted proteins | sample IntmicLarv3ML3BL_FD_12354 | JGI IMG/M metagenome (IMG submission 12354)
TTGCCTGCGCTGAAACTCCTGTTAAGTCCCCCTGCCGCATTTGTGAGAATTAATTTTTCTGCTCCAAGCATTTTCATAACTCTAATTGGCAGTACAACCTCGTCGATTTTATATCCCTCGTAAAAATGGACTCTCCCTTTCATCACAACAACCGGCTCATCTCCGATATATCCAAAGATAAACTCGCCTGTATGCCCGGCTACTGTGGACACGGGGAATCCCTCAATTTCATAATAGCCTATTGCGGTTTCAACCTTTACCTCATTTGCGAAATCCCCAAGTCCTGAACCCAAAACGATTGCGGTTTTCGGAACGAAATCCGTTTTTTTTCTTATCTCTGAAACACATTTGTTTATCCTGTCAAAAATTTCATTCATTTTATCTGCTCCTTTAAAAATATCTTATCTAAAGTATAGCAGAAAAACGCTTGGTTGCAAGAACAAACCTGCCTTTTTTCTTAAATTCCCGCAAATCTTTAATTTTGTCCGATACCCCTGCGCACCCATAGACACGCTCAATTTTTATTATTTTTTTCTCTGTTTCATCTATACTTTTTTTCAGCCTCATCTTTTTCAGTCCCATTTCACCCCCGAACAGCCTTTTATACCTTACTATTTATTGACAATTCACGCCCGAAATATACCTCAAACTGCCTTGCTGATTGAAAGCTTGTGTGGTAAAATTTAGTAAATATTATTCAAAGTTAAGAAAGGCGGACTGCGAAATGGATTTTTTGAGAGTAACCCCCGAAAGCGTTGGAATATCTTCATCAGCAATTGGTGAATTAATTGAGAAGTGGAACTCCGCAGGCATTGAAATGCACAGCTTTATGCTTCTTCGCCACGGTAAAATCTGCGCGGAGGGCTGGTGGAATCCATACACACCGAATGAACCCCATATCATGTTCTCTTTCAGCAAGAGCCTAACCTCAACCGCAATTGGTTTTGCGGAGCAGGAGGGAGTTCTCTCGCTTGACGAAAAACTTGTGGATTTATTCCCCAATCAGCTTCCTGATGTTATAAGCGAAAATCTGAAAAAGGCTACCATTAAAGATTTGCTCACAATGAGCTGCGGACATGAAACTGAAATCCCAAACCTTGGCTTTGATACGCAAGACTGGATTTCCGCTTTTCTAAACCACGAATTTAAATTTGAACCCGGCACAAAATTTCACTATAACACTACGGGAACAAATATGCTCTGTGCAATTTTACAGAACAAAACAGGGCAGAGCCTCACTGAATTTCTGCGCCCTCGTCTTATTGAGCCGCTTGGCATGAGCAACATCAAATGCGCCCCTACTCCAAACGGCGTTGAACTCGGCGGAGCAGGCTACAAGCTCACCACCGAGGATATGGCACTCTTTATGACCTTTGTTGCAAGCAAGGGCATTTGGGATGGCAAGCAGCTTCTTCAAAAGGATTGGTTCGACCGTGCAACCGCAAAGCAAATTGAAACGGATAACAGAGAGTGGGGAATAGACTGGGTTGAGGGGTACTGCTTCCAGTATTGGCGCTGTATTCCAAGAAATACCTACCGTGCAGACGGTGCTTTCGGGCAGTTTGGTATTGTCATGGAGGATTATGATGCTGTTCTTATTGTCACCTCATCTTCGGCGAACAACACACAGGCTCTCCTCTCTGCGGTTTGGGATATTTTAATCCCTGCTATGAAAAGTGAATCGCTTCCTGAAAATGAGCTTGCCAATACAGTTCTGCTGAACACGCTTCAAAATCTCGAAATCTCTCCAATACTGAGCACGCGAAACACATATAGCGAGGCTAAGATAAATAAAAAAATCTATAGTGTCAAAGCTGAAACTACCGCCTTTACAAATATAATTGGCGGTCCCGGCAGATTTGACCTTGAAGACGATTTTTTACAATCAATTTCATTCAGCTTTAGTGATGAAGTTGCAACCCTAACCTGCGTGCAGAATAAAAACAAGCGGATTTTCAACATCGGTATTAACAGCCGCCATGTGCTGACCGAAATAGACGGAGTTATCTACGGCGCGGTAGGCCGCTGGAGAACTCCCGATAAATTTGAAATTGCGATTAGAAACACCCAAACAGCTATGGGAAAACTTATGCTTTTCACATTTGAGGGTACAAACTTAACCCTCACAGTTGACCCATCAATTCCTCTCACAGATGGACTCGCAGACCCATTGGTTGAGGACATTCATTTTGTCAACGACTTTATAATTGACATTTCAGATATTGTAATTGAAACTTCGAGATTAATCATTCGCCCGTTCAAAGAGAGCGACCTTGAAGACTTCTATGGATACTGCTCAGTTGAGGGAGTTGGCGAAATGGCAGGCTGGAATCATCATAAATCTATTGATGAATCTCGTGAGATACTTGACATGTTTCTTTCAAAAAAGGAAGTGTTTGCAGTTGTCAGCAAAGCCGACAATAAAGTTATCGGCTCTCTGGGGCTTCACCGCTCATGGACAAATGACGACCCTGAACACACACAGCTAAAGGCTAAAGAAATTGGCTATGTTCTTTCCAAGGACTACTGGGGTAGGGGGTTAATGCCCGAAGCAGTTAAGGCTTTAATTGAAACCTGCTTTGACAAGTACGATTTGGACGCTCTCTCAATCGGTCATTTTATAACAAATTCCCAATCTAAAAGGGTTATTGAGAAGAATGGGTTTAAGTTTGTGAAACAGGATAAATTTTACTCAGCGCAAATGGATAAATATTTTGATGACGCAAAATATATTTTATTAAAAAACGGAGGATAAATTAATGACAGTGGATAATTTTTGGCAGGAATTTCTTGAGAAAACGAACAAAGACAAATCCACAAAATATATAGAAAGCTTCTATTTTTGTTTTACCGAAGATATGGCATCCGAACTCTTAGACCTTGTCTTATCAGGGAAGAAAACAGCCACAACAAGCAGCCTTCTCGCCTTTGAGAAAGCAAACGAGCCTATTCCCACTGTTGGAAGTTTCAGCATTATCACAGACTTTCACGAGAACCCCCGCTGTGTAATTGAAACCACCTCGATAACCACCCTAAAGTTCAGCGAAATGACCTTTGAGCTTTGCAGGCTCGAAGGCGAAGATGACAATTTGGAGTCTTGGCAGAGGAATCACCGAAAATTTTTCACTGAGGACGGTAAAGAGGTCGGCTATGAATTTTCTGAGGATATGCCTGTTATTTTTGAGGAATTTAAGGTTGTGTATAAAATATAATTACCACAGGGGGTTAATGAGCAACTGTCAAAAAATGTGTTTCTTGTGAGCATTTTCCTTATAATTTTGCGATTAATAAAGTAAAGATAAATTTGAAGAATATGCCAAACTTTTTTCTTGTTTTGCTTGCGGTATGTCATAAGCAACACTAACTATTTTTTTCTTAGTTGGCAGCCTTAACGTTGATGGATATGCTGTCCCTTGAAATGGCAATTCCGCTTAAATTTATATTTAATTGTTTTCAAAAAAATTTCAAACTATCTGCTTTTGTTGCTTATTATCTGTACTCACTCCACACAAATTATCAATTGGTTGCTTGTACACTCCTCGCTACCGCTGAAACACTCCTTAAAACAACAATTTTACAGATATTTCGCCACCTTTTTGTTATTATTCTTACAGATAAAACAGAGAATATCTCCTCTACATTTTTCTCTTGCCAAAGTGCCAACAAAAAAGCCACATATAGGAATAAAATCCTATATGTAGCTTTTGCTTATTATATATCCGTGAGATTATCCTTTGCAACCCAGCCTGTTTCATTGTCACTCTTTCTAATGCTCCAATACCAGCCGTTAAGCTCGCGGAGTGTGTCAATTATATCACCTGCACATACAGTCATCTCTTTGGACGTACCCGCCTCAAGCGCCGTACCAATCCCGTTTTCCATTTTCAGCGTGTGAACAGCAATCCAGCCAACTCGCCCTGTCCGCTCAGATGTGCAAAATACCCAGTTTGGATATGTCCCGTTCGGATTGCTCGTTTCACCCAATTTAACCGTATCCCCCACCAAAAGCTCTATAGGGTTTGGGTCGTCATTCTTATAGTCATTTATTACTTTCATCAGCATTTTTATATCCTCGCAAATTCTTCTTTTTATAATTATAACATTTCCATGTAACACAACGCAATATAGATCAATTTTTAAAAAATAAAAAAATCCCCGCTCCTTATCAGAGCAGGGATTAATTTTATTTCATTGCCTCTTAAACTAACTCGAGGATTCCCATTTCTGCGGCATCACCGCGGCGTGGGCCAAGCTTTAATATACGAGTATAGCCGCCGTTTCTTTCTACATACTTAGGCGCAATCTCTGTAAAAAGCTTCTTCGTTACATCTTCTTTAGTGATGAAGCTCATCACAAGACGTCTGTTGTGAAGATTATCAACCTTAGCGATTGTAATCATCTTCTCAGCAAGCGAACGAACCTCTTTAGCACGTGTTACAGTAGTCTCAATTTTTCCATTCTCAAAAAAGAATGTTACAAGACCTCTGAGCATTGCTGTTCTATGGGCAGTATCTCTTCCGAGTTTTCTGGTTCCCGGCATAGATTATTCACTCCTATCTTTCCAAAGGTGGGTTATTTTTTATTAGTCTTCTTCGTCACGAAGAGTGAAACCAAGAGAAGAAAGCTTCCAGATTACCTCTTCTAAAGACTTACGGCCAAGGTTTCTGACTTTCATCATATCTTCTTCAGACTTGTTGATGAGGTCTTCAACCGTGTTAATTCCTGCACGCTTCAGGCAGTTGAAAGAGCGAACCGAAAGGTCTAACTCTTCAATTGTCATCTCAAGCACCTTCTCCTTGCCGCCATCATCTTTCTCAACCATAATCTCAGTGCTTCTGCCCTTATCGGATAGGTCAACAAAGAGATTTAGATGGTCTGTCAAAACTTTTGCTGCAAGCGAAATTGCTTCCTGTGTAGTAATAACGCCGTTTGTCCAAACTTCAAGCGTAAGTTTATCATAGTCTATGCTTTGGCCAACTCTTGTATTTTCAACATTGAAGTTAACTTTCAGCACAGGCGTGTATATTGAATCCACTGCGATTTCACCAATGATGCTCTCACTTGCTAAAGCTTTGTTGTGCTCACTTGAAATATATCCTCTGCCCTTATCGAATGTAAGCTCCATAAATAGCTTGCCATTCTCGCCAATAGTGGCTATGTGCAGATCAGGATTTAGAATTTCAACTTCGCTGTCGCATTTAATTGAGCCTGCTGTGACCTCGCAAGGTCCCTCAACAGCAATCTCAACTCTCTTCTCACCGTCACAGTGAAGCTTAGCAACAATACCCTTAATGTTTAGGACCATCTCGGTGATATCTTCTTTAACGCCGGGAATTGTGGAAAATTCGTGAGCAACGCCGTCAATCTTGATAGATTTAACAGCTACTCCCGGTAAACTTGAAAGCAAAACTCTTCTCAAGCTGTTTCCAAGAGTTGTACCAAAACCTCTCTCAAGAGGCTCAATAACGAATTTGCCATGTGTCCCGTCTTCAGAAATCTCTTCAATTTCTATTTTAGGTCTTTCAATCTCAATCATTCGCGATTCTCCTTCTCAACGGTATTCTTCGGATATAACTGATTATAAGCCATATCCATGCCATATTTCGTAAAACCTTGCGCTTACAGGCATTATTTGGAGTACAACTCAACGATGAGAGTTTCATCAACCTCAAGGTCAATTTCTTCACGAGTGGGAAGGGCTACAACTTTAGACTGGAAGTTCTTTGAATCTGCATCCAGCCACTTAGCGACCGGACGTGAAGCATTGCCTTCCAAAATAGCCTTAAACTTTTCGCTTGTACGGCTGCTGTCTTTAATGCTGATCATATCGCCTGCACTCATAAGATACGATGGAATATCAACCTTTTTACCGTTTACAGTGAAATGACCATGAACAACAAGCTGTCTTGCTTCTGCTCTTGAGCTTGCCCAACCGCAGCGGTAAACAACATTGTCTAAACGAGATTCAAGAACAACTAAAAGGTTATCACCTGTTTTGCCCTGCATCTTTGTAGCCATATCGTAATAATGTCTAAACTGACCCTCTAAAACGCCATAAAAACGTCTTGTCATCTGTTTAGCACGGAGCTGCAGACCATATTCAGAATTTTTCTTACGACCCTGACCATGCTGGCCGGGTGGATACGCTCTGCGAGTTAGTCCGCATTTATCTGTATAGCATCTCTCACCTTTGAGGAACAATTTTTGACCCTCACGGCGGCAAAGCTTACAAACTGCTTCTGTATATCTTGCCATGTTTTGTTACCCTCCTTTTATACACGTCTTCTTTTGGGAGGACGGCATCCGTTATGTGGAACTGGAGTAACGTCCTTTATCATGCTTACATCAAGTCCTGTTGCCTGAAGTGCTCTGATAGCTGCTTCACGGCCTGCGCCCGGACCCTTAACAAAGACATCAACTGTCTTCATGCCATGCTCCATGGCAAGTTTAGCTGCCGTTTCGGCTGCTGACTGCGCTGCAAATGGAGTGGATTTTCTTGAGCCTCTGAAGCCTAACTCTCCTGAGCTTGCCCAAGAAATGGCATTGCCCTGTGTATCTGTTATTGTTACAATTGTATTGTTAAATGTAGACTGAATGTGTGCTGCGCCACGCTCAATGTTTTTACGCTCACGACGTCTACGGACGGTAGCTTTACCGCTTTTCTGTGCTGCCATTATATACCCTCCTTATTACTTCTTCTTGTTAGCCATCGTTCTTCTCGGACCCTTGCGTGTTCTTGCATTGGTCTTTGAACGCTGACCTCTTACCGGAAGACCTTTACGGTGACGAACGCCACGATAGCAGCCAATTTCGATAAGTCTCTTAATGTCAAAAGCGATTTCACGGCGAAGATCTCCTCAACGTGGCAATTTTTGTCAACATATTCTCTTATTTTTGCAGTATCATCTTCGGATAAATCTCTAACTCTGATATCTGGGTCGACACCTGTTTCAGCACAAATTTTTGTAGCTGTTGTGTTGCCGATTCCATAAATATAGGTAAGAGCAATCTCGATTCTTTTATCTCTTGGTAAGTCAATACCTGAAATTCGAGCCATTCTAATACCTCCATAGTTTATGCACCCGGAATATTCTCCCGTTTGCTTCTATTTACAGATTTGCTTGGGAACTTAGCCCTGCTTCTGCTTGTGCTTAGGATTCTCACAGATAACCATGACTTTTCCCTTGCGCTTAATAACTTTGCATTTTTCACACATTTTCTTTACAGAAGGTCTTACTTTCATTGTGTGTCCCTCCTTTTAGTGGGTTTAAAATTAATCTCTTGTTTTCTTCTTATCGAAACAATTTCGAGTTTAAAAAACTCAATTATTTCGAACGCCATGTTATTCTGCCCTTGGTTAAATCATACGGTGACATCTCAACCGTAACCTTGTCTCCGGGAAGTATACGAATGAAATTCATGCGCAGCTTTCCTGAAATATGAGCTAAAATTACATGACCGTTAGGAAGTTCAACTTGAAATGTTGCGTTCGGAAGTGCTTCCTTAACCACTCCGTTTACTTCAATTACGTCCTGTTTTGACATATTATAATATATCCTCCTACCATTTACGTTAACTTATCTTCTAATGTTTTCAAAGCTCTTCGTATTTGCTTATCCGTCACTAAAATTTCTTCCGCAAGCACCGACTTCGTCGGCGCAAGATGAATTAATTTCTTTTTCTTGGGCTTTTCCAAACTGCGCCTCTTCCCGTCACACACAATTGCATACGGCGGTTTTAAACACAAAATTGTCTGAAATGTGCCCTTATCGTGACCTGCAAGTGACCTGACAACCTGCCCTCTTTTTAATTCCATTGGGTTTCACCTCATTCAGGAACTGTCAAAATGACCGGCCCGTCTGCTGTGATTGCTATCGAATTCTCAAAATGAGCTGACAGCGACCCGTCTGTTGTAACCGTGGTCCATCCGTCCGGCAGAACTTTCACTCCGCATTTCCCGATGTTGACCATGGGTTCAATGGCAATTGTCATGCCCGGTAACAGTCTCACACCTCTTGATGGTGTACCGTAATTGGGAACGCTTGGTTCCTCATGCAGCTTCGCACCTACGCCGTGGCCGACAAATTCTCGTACCACCGAGTAATTGCGAGCTTCGACATACGTTTGAACAGCAGAGCCTATATCTCCAACACGATTGCCGACTTTCGCCGCCTCAATCCCTTTGAACATACTCTCCTTTGTCGCATCCAAAAGCCTCTGTGCATCTTCACTGATTTTGCCGCATGGAAAAGTCCATGCGCAGTCACCGTGAAAACCCTCGTAAAAAGCTCCGATGTCAATACTGACAATATCGCCTTCCTTTAACTTTCTGCTTTTGGAAGGTATGCCGTGGATGACCTCATTATTTAATGAAATACAAGCACTTGCCGGAAAGCCATCATAACCGAGAAAGCTGGGTGTTGCACCCATCTTCTCGATATATTGACGCACAATCCTGTCTATTTCCCATGTAGAAACACCAACTTCAACTGCCTCACCTGCCAGCTTACGGGCGGTTGCAGCAATTCTGCCGGCATTTCTCATGGCGGCAAGCTCGCGGCTGGTTTTTAAAACAATCATTCTAAATCCTCAATTGATTTCAAAACCAAAGCGATGGTATCGGCTACTTCTTCCTGTCCCTCGACAATGCGAAGCTTGCCCTGCTTTTCATAGAAATCTTTAAGAGGCTCAGTTTGATCATGATATATCACCAAACGCTCATTAACTGTATCGGGATGATCATCCTTACGCTGAACAAGGGTGCCCTCGCAATTATTGCAAACTCCCTCAACCGCAGGCTTTTTGTAAAGCATGTGGTAAGATGAGCCGCAATTCTCACAGACACGGCGTCCGGACATTCTCGCAACGATATTTTCGTCAGTAACCTCAATGTCGACCACTGCATCAATATCAATGCCCATTGTATCCAGAGCCTCGGCTTGGGGAATGGTTCTTGGGAAGCCGTCGAGAATAAACCCGTTTGCACAGTCTTTCTCAGCGAGGCGGTCCTTGATAATCCCAATTAAAATCTCATCGGGAACAAGCTTGCCCTCTTCCATGAAAGCCTTAGCTTTCAATCCCATTTCCGTACCGCTTTTCAGCGCTTCGCGTAAAATATTTCCTGTTGAAATAGTAGGAATATTATACTTTTTGCAGACTACCTCTGCCTGTGTGCCTTTTCCCGCACCGGGAGCACCTAAAAATATAAGTTTCATAGTAAATTTCTTCCTTTCAGTTTAATCGAGGAATCCCTTATAATGACGCATCATCATCTGAGACTCAAGCTGCTTAACAGTTTCAAGTGCAACACCAACCATAATTATGATTGAAGTACCGCCAACCGAAAGAGTAGTCATTCCTGTTACATTGCCGTAAATAATTGGAACAAGAGCAATGAATGCAAGGAACAACGCACCGATTAATGTAATCTTTGATAGAATTTTTGCTATGAAGTCCCCCGTCGGTCTGCCCGGACGAATGCCCGGAATGGTGCCGTTGCTCTGACGGAGGTTATTTGCCATCTCCAATGGATTATACTGAACCGACATATAGAAATATGCGAACATTATAATCAAGAGGAAGTAAAGCACTGAATAAAGCCAACCTGTACTGGAGAAAGCATCAAAGAAGCCTTTCCAGAAACCCTCTGTCGGCTTACCGACAAAGAGCTCGATAATGCTCGGAGCAGATAGGATGGCACTTGCAAAGATAACAGGCATAACACCGCTCATTGCAACCTTAATAGGAAGGAACGAGCTCTGCCCGCCGTACATTTTGCGGCCGACAACTTTCTTTGCATACTGTACAGGAATTCTTCTCTCCGCCTCGTTCATGAACACGATAACCCAAATTACCGCAAGGAACATTAAGAGGAACAGAGGTGCAAATAAGAAATATTTGCCATTCGCTGTGGGATCAGTAATTGCCATGTTAAAGAACTCCCAAACTCCGCCGAGTGTAACCGGAAGTCTTGCTACGATACCTGCAAAAAGTATAATTGATATACCGTTGCCGATACCTTTTTCGTTGATTTGCTCGCCCATCCACATGATGAGCGCTGTTCCTGCTGTGAAAGCAAAAACGATAATAATTGCAACAAATACGCCTGAGGCTCCGCTTGTATGAGTGACAACACCTGTACTTCTTAGATACCAGTAGTATGCTGCGCCCTCAATTAAACCAATTGCAACAGTAACATATCTTGTAATCGCTGCGATTTTTTTGCGGCCCTCTTCGCCCTCTTTACCAATTCTCTCAAGAGCAGGAATTGCAATCTGCAACAACTGCATAATAATCGAACTGTTAATGTAAGGCGTGATACCCATTGCAAAGAGCGTTGCTCTTGAGAAAGCTCCACCTGTCAACATATTGATGTATCCGAGTGCAGAGCCCTCTTGTGCAACATTGTTCATTAACTCATTGAGTGCTGTAACATCCAAAAACGGAACAGGAATAACTGCACCGAAACGAAAGACAACAACAACGAAAAGTGTAAATAATAATTTTTTTCTGAGATCGGGGATTTTCCAAGCGTTCTTAAGTGTAGTAAACAACTTAAATCACCTCAGCCTTTCCGCCCGCAGCTTCGATTTTTGTCTTTGCAGCCTCAGAAAAAGCTGATACTTGAACCGTCAATTTCTTTTTGAGATCTCCGTTTGAAAGAATCTTTACACCGTCACAGCTCTTCTTGATAATACCTGCTTCGATAAGTGCTTCAGCATTAACTGTTGCTCCATCTTCAAACTTGTTAAGAGAACCTACATTAACAGCAACTATTTCGCTTGCAAATATATTGTTAAATCCTCTTTTAGGTACTCTTCTCTGTAAAGGCATCTGTCCGCCCTCAAAGCCTGCACGAAAACCGCGTCCCGCTCTTGCTTTTTGACCCTTATGACCTTTACCGGAAGTTTTTCCCTGTCCAGAACCATGTCCTCTGCCTATACGCTTAGACTCCTTAGTGGCGCCCGGCGTGGCTGTTAGCTGGTTAAGCTTCATTTAAAACACACCTCCTTGCTTACTTGCTGACCTCGACGAGATGAACGACTTTTTTCACCTTACCCATTGTCTGGGCATTGTCGGGTTGCTCTGTGCTGTCACCTATTTTTTTTAGACCAAGTGAATGGGCGGTAGCAATCTGGTCTTTTTTACTGCCGATAAGACTTTTCTTAAGAGTAATTTTCATTTCCCTATTGCCCTCCCTTATAAAATATCTTTCACTGTTTTGCCGCGAAGTGCTGCCACTTCATCAGCTGTGCGAAGTCTTGAAAGACCTTCAAGAGTTGCACGAACTACATTGCATGGATTGTTTGAACGAAGAGCCTTTGTTCTGATGTCTTTAATTCCGACACTCTCAACAACTGCACGAACCGGTCCGCCGGCGATAACACCGGTACCAGGTGCGGCAGGCTTTAAGAGAACCTTACCGGCTCCGAATTCGCCCATAATCTCGTGCGGAATTGTTCCTCCGCGAAGCGAAATTTTCATCAGGTTTTTCTTGGCATCTTCGATGCCTTTGCGGATTGCATCCGGAACTTCGCCGGATTTACCAATACCGAAACCAACTGTACCATTACCGTCGCCTACGACGACGAGAGCTGCGAATTTAAAAATTCTTCCGCCCTTAACTGTTTTTGAAACTCGGTTTATAGCAACAACTTTCTCTTTAAGATCAAGTGTTGACCCGTCAATTTTACTAGCCAAAATTATAATCCCCCTTCTTAGAAGTTGAGGCCGCCCTCACGGGCGCCGTCGGCCAGCTCTTTGACACGGCCGTGGAAGATATATCCGCCGCGGTCAAAAACCACAGTGGTAATCCCTTTTTCTTGTGCCCTTTTGGCAATAATCTTGCCAATTTCACGGGCTGCTTCTTTGTTTCCGCCTTTGCCTGTAAACTCTTTCTCAACAGTTGATGCTGAGCAAAGTGTTACACCTGCTTTATCGTCTATAATCTGCGCATAGATGTTGTTAGCAGAGCGGAATACATTCAGGCGAGGCCTGTCGGCTACACCGCTGATTTTGCCGCGAACTCTTTTGTGGCGGCGAAGTCTGGCTGAGTTCTTACTTGCCTTATTAATCATGTTTTCTCACTCCTTAACCCTTTGCGCCTTTACCGGCTTTACCTTCCTTGCGGCGAACATACTCGCCAACGTACCTAATTCCTTTACCCTTGTAAGGCTCAGGCGGTCTCTTCTCGCGAACTTCCGCTGCGAACTGTCCGACCTTTTGTTTGTCTATGCCCAAAATAATAATCTTATTCGGACCCGGAACGTCAATTTTAATATCAGCGTTCTCTGACATAATAACCTGATGTGAATAACCAAGGTTCATAACAAGATTTGTGCCCTGCTTCTGAACACGGTATCCAACACCCACTACATCAAGCTCCTTTGTAAAGCCCTCTGTAACACCGGTAACCATATTAGAAACCAATGTACGAGTAAGACCGTGGAGCGATCTGTTTTCTTTCCCGTCGTCTGCACGGGTAACAAGTATCTCAGCACCCTCAACCTTAACGGTTATACCGTCGTTGATTGTATGTGTCAGAGTTCCTTTCGGACCTTTAACTGTTACAACGCCAGCATTAATTTTAACATCAACGCCTGCGGGAATATTTATGGGTTTTCTTCCAATTCTCGACATCTTATCTCACCCCTTTTTTACCATATGAATGCCAGCACTTCTCCGCCAACATTTCCTTTTCTTGCGTCTCTGTCAGTCATAATCCCTTTTGAAGTGGATATAATAGCTGTACCGAGGCCTTTCATTACCTTCGGCAGCTCTTCTGCATTTGAATAAATACGAAGACCGGGTTTTGAAACTCTTCTGAGACCCTTAATAACCGGTGTTCTGCCGTCGCTGTACTTTAGTACAACTTTAATCATTCCCTGCTTGTTGTCCTCAGCTACTGTGAAATTCTTTACATAACCCTCGTCAACAAGAATTTGGCAGATTGCCTTCTTCATGTTAGAAGCAGGAATTAAAACAGTATCATGCTTTGCGGACTGTGCATTACGAATGCGTGTCAATAAATCTGCTATTGTATCTGTAATTTGCATGATTATTACCTCCTTATGCCGTTACCAGCTTGCCTTTCTTACTCCCGGAATTTGTCCTTTATGGGCAAGCTCCCTGAAGCAGATACGGCAAACGCCGAACTTACGAAGGTAGGCATGGGGCCTGCCGCAGATTTTGCATCTGTTATATTCTCTTGTTGAGAATTTCTGGACTCTTTTCTGCTTAACTTTCATTGATGTCTTAGCCACAACATTGCCTCCTTATTTAGTATACGGAGCACCCATGAGTGTTAAAAGCTCACGAGCCTCTTCGTCTGTTTTAGCTGTTGTTACGAAACAAATATCCATACCTCTTACTTTGTCTACCTTATCGTAGTCAATCTCAGGGAAGATAAGCTGTTCCTTGATGCCCATATTGTAGTTGCCTCGTCCGTCGAATGAATTCGGGTTGATACCTCTGAAGTCACGAACACGGGGAAGTGCTACATTGAAGAGTCTGTCTAAAAATTCATACATCTTCTTGCCTCTGAGTGTAACCTTAACGCCGATTGGCATTCCCTCACGAAGCTTAAAGTTAGCAACAGATTTTTTCGCTCTGCAAGTAATAGGCTTCTGTCCTGTAATAGCTGCTAAGTCTGTGCTGATAGCATCTATTATTTTAGTGTTTTCTTTTGCTTCACCTGCGCCTACATTGATAACAATTTTCTCAAGCTTTGGAATTTCCATTACGCTGTCATAAGAAAATTTCTTCATCATAGCCGGTGCAGCTTCATTTTTATAGAAATCTTTCATTCTTGGCATTTTAGCTCATCCTCCCCTTATAGCGACTCGCCGCATTTTCTGCAAATGCGTTCTTTAGTCCCATCCTTTAAAATCTTATGACCTATACGGGTGGGCTTGCCGCAGCGTGGGCAAACGATTTGAACCTTGCAGGAATAAATAGCAGATTCGGCTTTAATAATGCCTCCGGGTTCTCCCATCTTGCGTGGTTTGACATGCTTGCTTACGAAATTGGCTTTCTCAACAATAACTTTGCCTTCTTTCGGGCTAACTGCCATAACCTTGCCTTTCTTGCCACGGTCCTTCCCGCTGATAACCATTACGGTGTCACCGCTTTTTACATGAACTTTTGTATTCATAATCAGTGCACCTCCATTAAAGTACTTCCGGAGCAAGCGACAATATTTTCAGATATTCCTTGTCACGAAGTTCTCTCGCAACCGGACCAAAAATACGCGTTCCTCTGGGGTTTTTGTCTTCTCTAATCAAAACGGCTGCATTTTCATCAAATCTGATGTATGTTCCGTCATCACGGCGCATTCCGAAAGCTGATCTAACTACAACCGCTTTCACAACTTCACCTTTTTTTACAACGCCGCCCGGTGCTGCTTTCTTTACTGAAGCAACTACAACATCACCGATATTGGCATACCTCCTGCCGGTACCTCCTAAAACACGAATACACATAATCTCTTTTGCGCCTGTGTTGTCGGCAACCTTGAGGTAAGTCTGTTGTTGAATCACAGTGTCTTCCTCCTTTGCATAAAAAGCTAATGCTTTTTAGCTGAAAATAAAATTAATAAATCTTTTCTTTAATCTGCCAAAAGCTGAATACTCAACTCATATTTTTAAAATATGAACCTCGCATTATTTAGCTTTCTCTATTACCTCAACCAAACGCCATCTCTTATCCTTGGATATGGGACGGGTTTCCATTATGCGTACACGGTCTCCGATGTTGCACTCGTTGTTCTCGTCGTGTGCTTTTCTCTTAACAGTACGCTTAATAACTTTGCTGTAAAGCGGATGCTTAACGCTATCCTTAATCGCTACAACAACGGTTTTGTCCATCTTATTGCTGACGACAACGCCCATAGCGACTTTTCTCATGTTTCTCTCTTCACTCACTTGTTAATCCTCCCTTTCCTTAAGTATTGTCGGCATTAAGTTCATTTTCACGAATTATTGTTTTAACTCGTGCAATGTCTTTCTTAACTGCCGTAATACGCATAGGGTTATCTATCTGGTTAATAGCGAGCTGAAAACGTAGGTTAAAAAGCTCTGATTTGAGCTCTTTGAGCTTAGAATTAAGCTCCTCAGCTGTTAACTCTCTGATTTCTGAAGCTCTCATTACTCTGCCTCCGTTTCTTTCATGACAAACTTGCATTTTACGGGAAGCTTATTGGCGGCAAGCCTTAAAGCCTCTCTTGCGGTTGCCTCCGGAACACCGCCGAGTTCAAACATAACACGTCCTGGTTTGACTACGGCTACCCAATACTCCGGTGAACCTTTACCTGAACCCATTCGGGTTTCAGCCGGTTTCTGAGTTACTGGTTTGTCCGGGAATATTTTAATCCAAACCTTACCGAAACGCTTACAGTAACGCGTCATCGCGATACGGGCAGCCTCAATTTGGTTCGATGTGATCCATGCGGGCGCTGTTGCCTGAAGGCCGAAGTCGCCGTATGTGACCTTATTTCCGCGAGTTGCTTTACCGGTCATACGACCTCTGTGCACTTTACGGTGTTTAACACGCTTTGGAAGTAACATTATTTACGGCCTCCTTCCCTTTTTGGCTGTTGTCTGCTGTTTCCCTGCAGAACTTCGCCCCTATAAAGCCATACTTTAACGCCGATTCTGCCGTAAGTTGTTTTTGCCTCGGCAAAACCGTAATCAATATCTGCTCTGATTGTCTGAAGCGGGATTGTACCATCATGATATTGCTCAGTTCTGGCAATTTCTGCGCCGCCCAAACGACCTGAAACCTGTGTTTTAATACCCTTTGCGCCCAATCTCATGCTGCGGCCTATGCAGAACTTCATAGCACGGCGGAAAGAAACTCTTCTTTCGAGCTGTGAAGCAATGTTTTCAGCTACAAGCTGAGCATTGAGGTCCGGCTGCTTAACTTCAACAATGTTGATAACAACAGGCTTATTAAGCATTTTTTCGCACTGAAGGCGAATTTTTTCGATTTCTGTGCCGCCTTTGCCGATTACAAGACCCGGCTTGGCACAGTGGATATGAACACGCACTTTAGAAGCATCGCGCTCAATTTCAATTTTCGGAACACCTGCGGCATAAAGCTGTTTCTTTAATACTTCACGGAGTTTATAATCCTCAACCAAAGTATCTCCAAAGACATTGCTCTTAGCAAACCAGCGGGAATCCCAGTCTTTTATCACTCCCACACGAAAACCATGTGGATTTACCTTTTGACCCATAATTTACCTCCTTACCGCTTATTCTTTTTCCTTCACAACAATTGTAATGTGTGAAGTTCTTTTTAACACTCTAAATGCTCTTCCGTGTGGACCCGGTCTAACTCTTTTGAGTGTGGGACCCGGTGTAACAAAACATTCTGAAACATATAAGCTGCTCTTGTCCATGTTGAAATTGTTTTCACCATTTGCAATTGCAGATTTAAGAAGTTTCTGTAAATCTTCGCAAGCAGATTTAGGTGTATTCTTTAAAATTGCGGCGGCAAGGTCTACCGGCTTGTTACGAATTAAGTCAAGAACAACACCAACCTTGCGTGGAGAAATTCGGGTATAGTTCAATATTGCTTTAGCTTCCATTTCAGTATACTCTCCTCTCTATCACCTTGATGTCTTGGAGCCGGCGTGTCCCTTAAATGTGCGTGTGGGGGCAAACTCTCCAAGTTTGTGACCTACCATGTCCTCTGTAACATATACAGGAACATGCTTGCGTCCGTCATGAACTGCTACTGTATGACCAACGAAATCTGGGAATATCATTGAGGATCTGCTCCATGTTTTGATAATCTTCTTCTCGCCGGCTTCGTTCATTTGCTGAATCCTTTTAAGCAGCACAGGCTGTATAAAGGGTCCTTTTTTCAAGCTTCTGCTCATAATTTTTACTCCTTTCCTGTGCCTTACTTACCGTTTCTGCGCTTAACGATATATTTATCGCTGCGGTTTTTCTTATCTCTGGTCTTATATCCGAGAGCTGGTTTGCCCCACGGAGTAACAGGTCCTGGTCTGCCGACCGGGCTCTTACCTTCACCACCACCGTGCGGATGGTCGTTCGGGTTCATAACAGAACCTCTTACAGTTGGTCTCCAACCCATGTTACGTTTACGACCGGCTTTACCGATTTTGACATTCTCATGGTCGATATTACTTACCTGACCAATTGAAGCCATACAGTTTACAGGAACATTTCTAAGCTCGCCTGATGGGAGTCTTAAAAGTGCCATTCCGTTTTCTTTAGCCATAAGCTGTGCCATAATTCCGGCAGATCTTGCGAGCTGTGCGCCCTTACCCGGATAAAGCTCAACGTTATGGATGAAAGTACCTGTCGGAATGTTCAAAAGGGGAAGCGCATTGCCCGGCTTAATGTCGGCCTCAGGTCCCGATTCGATTTTGTCGCCCACTTTAAGTCCGTGAGCTGCGATGATGTATTTCTTCTCGCCGTCCTCGTACTGAACGAGAGCGATGAATGCTGAACGGTTTGGATCGTACTCTATTGAGAGAACCTCTGCCGTTACATCATTCTTCTGGCGTTTGAAATCTATAATACGATACTTTTTACGGTTTCCGCCGCCTCTGTGACGAACGGTGATTCTTCCGTAGCTGTTACGTCCTGCTCTTTTATTGAGAGGAGCAAGCAGACTTTTTTCAGGACCGTTTTTGGAAAGCTGTGAATAGTCTGTAACAGACATATTACGTCTTGCCGCCGTGGTCGGTTTATAATTCTTAATTGGCATTTGGTTTCACACTCCTTATTGGCTTTGCGGGGAATTTGCCTGTTCCCCATTCGTGCCCCGTCTTGCGGGAATTTTTCTGAAAACTTAGAGAGGCTTAAACCATTGATTCAAAGAATTCAATTGTTTTGCTGTCCTGAGTTAGGGTAACAATTGCTTTTTTCCAGCTTCTTGTATATCCCTGTGTTCTTCCCTGACGGCGCATTTGGCCTCTAACGTGCAAAGTGTTAACCTTTTTGACTTCTACATCAAAAACTTCTTCAACAGCTCTTGCAATGTCTATCTTTGTTGCATCTTTAGTAACCTCGAAAGTGTACTTCTTCTGTGCAGTCCCGTTCATTGACTTTTCAGTAATGATTGGGCGAATGATAATATCATGTGCCAACATTATGCGTACACCTCCTCAATTTTTGCAACCGCATCTTTAACAACGATAAATTTATCGGCATTTAAGATGTCGTAAACATTCAATGTGTTAACCTGTGTTGTTTTAACTCCGGGAATATTGCTTGCCGAAGCGATTACTTTGGCATCTACCGAAGGAAGAACTATAAGTGCTTTCTTCTCAGAACCAACTGCTTTTAGCATCTCAACAATTGTTTTTGTTTTGTAATTGTCCATATCAATCGAATCGATAACGAGCATTTCGCTGTCAGCAACCTTTGAAGAAAGAGCGGACTTCATTGCAATTCTCTTAACTTTTTTGTTGAGTGTGTAACTGTAGCTTCTTGGCTTAGGACCAAAAGCAACACCACCGTGTGTCCAGTGCGGAGCTCTGGTAGATCCCTGACGGGCTCTGCCTGTTCCTTTTTGTCTCCAAGGTTTTTTACCGCCACCACGTACCTCAGCACGGGTGAGAGTAGATTGAGTGCCTTGGCGCTGATTGGCAAGATAATTCTTAACCATATCATTTAAAACCGATACATTTGGCTCAACGGCAAATACTGAATCTGAAAGCTCCAGCTTTTCAACCTCTTTGCCCTGCATATTTAAAACTGCTATTGTAGGCATTCTTATTCCTCCTCCCCTTATGCTTTAACGCTATTGCGCACGATGACAATTCCACCGTTAGGGCCCGGTACAGCACCCTTTATAGCAATAAGATTGTTTTCAGCGTCCACCTTGGCAACTTTGAGGTTCTGTATTGTAACAGTCTCCGCTCCCATGTGTCCCGCCATTTTAAGACCCTTCCAAACTCTCGAGGGGCTTGAGCAAGCACCTGACGATCCGCCGTGTCTTACAACCGGACCCGAACCGTGTGTCTCTTTAAGTCTGCTGAAGTTCCAGCGCTTAATAACACCCTGAAAGCCTTTACCTTTGCTTGTTCCGGTAACATCTACCTTCTCGCCTGCTTCAAACACGTCTGCTTTAATTAAATCGCCGACGTTGTAAGCACTGATGTCGTCAAATCTGAATTCGCGAAGTGTCTTCTTTGGAGCGACATCGCCCTTTTTGAAGTGGCCTGCGAGAGGTTTTGAAACTCTCTGAGCCTTAACATCTCCGAAACCGACCTGAACAGCTTCGTAGCCATCATTCTCAAGTGTCTTCTTCTGTGTGATAACACAGGGTCCGGCATCAAGAACAGTTACGGGAATAACTTTTCCCTTTTCGTCGAAAATCTGCGTCATGCCGATTTTCTTGCCGATAATTCCTTTTGTCATTTTCGTCCTCCTGTTAGGTTATTGGTTGATACCGAATATTTCAGCATCAACATGACCCTACTGATGCGTATATAATATAGAAAAGCAAATTAAAGCTTAATCTCTATCTCTACACCGGCGGGGAGCTCTAAGCCCATTAAAGCTTCAACTGTCTTGTTGCTTGGTCTTAGAATGTCGATAAGTCTTTTGTGAGTTCTCATCTCAAACTGCTCACGGCTGTCTTTATACTTATGAACAGCGCGGAGAATTGTGATGATCTGCTTCTCTGTCGGCAGCGGAACCGGTCCGGAAACTCTGGCACCTGTACGCTTTGCAGTAGCAACTATCTTTTCTGCTGACTGGTCTACCAACTGATGATCGTACCCCTTAATTCTTATCCTGATTTTTTCTTTGACTGCCACTATAATCGCCTCCTTATAAATTGTCGTTGGCGGGCTGGGTTTTTATTAACACTGCGCCGGGTGTTTCATACCCGAACATATAAAAACCGGAAATTCACTTCCTAAGA
>JGI994J12354_10002081_pt1 | contig 19904 bp, 23 predicted proteins | sample IntmicLarv3ML3BL_FD_12354 | JGI IMG/M metagenome (IMG submission 12354)
GCTTTAATTATATACGTACTACGCTCTGGAAATTGAAAAAGCAGCTTTTCCCCGTAAATACTGGGATACAGTTGCTTTTTGTCTTTTTTTACTGCAAAACTCGGGGGATTTAAAGAAAATATGCATAAGCTTAATTATAATAATCCACTTTAAAAAAACTATGTTATAATAATAAAAGGTGATAACATGAAAGAACTATTTAAGAAACTAAATATAGTTCCAAAAGATGAAAGATTGTATATTAGAGCATTCAGTCATTCTTCATATGTAAACGAAAATAATTTAAAAGTAGACTATGAAAGATTAGAATTCTTAGGAGATGCTGTATTAGAACTAGTAATGAGTGATTATTTATATAGAAGCATCGATGCTAAAGAAGGAGATATGACTAAGCTTAGAGCTAGTTATGTTTGTGAGAATGCTTTATATGAATATTCTAAGGATTTAAATTTAAGTGATTATATAAAAGTAGGACATGGTGAAGAGATAGATGGTGGAAGATTTAAAAAAGTTATATTAGCAGATACTTTTGAAGCTTTAATGGGAGCTATATATATAGATTTAGGCTATGACACTGTAAGAACAGTGATTCATCATATAATTGTTCCTTATATTGAAGAAAAACAAATGATTTTTTTTAATGATTACAAATCAGCTTTACAAGAATATGTTCAAACAACCCAAAAAAGTTTGAATTATCATTTGGTTGAAGAAGAAGGACCATCTCATAATAAGACTTTCACTATGGAAGTAAAAATAGATGACATTGTTTATGGAAGAGGAAAAGCACAAAGCAAAAAAGAAGCTGAACAAGAAGCAGCTCATGATGCTATAAAAAGATTACCTAAGTTTTAATACACTACCTTGCGTCATGCCATATGGTATGCTATAATGTTACAGTCGTTTACTTAAAGAAAGGAGAATAATTTTGAGTAAAATAAAAATATTTAGTTTAGGTGGACTAAACGAAAACGGTAAAAACATGTATGTAGTTAACGTAGATGATAACATTTTTATATTTGATGCCGGTTTAAAATATGCTAATGATAAAATGTTAGGAATTGACTATATATTGCCAGATTACACATATATTAAAGAAAATATTAGTAAAGTAAAAGGAATCTTTTTAACACATGGACATGATAGTAATATAGGAGCAACAGCAGATATACTTTATGATTTGCCAGACTTACCTATATATGCTACTAAGTTTACAATGGAAATATTAAAAGCAGATTTAGAAGAAAATAATATTAAAGCAAATAATTTAAAGGAAATAAGACCACATTCTAAGATAATGTTTGGAGATTTGATAATATTTCCAATAAGTGTAACACATTCAATACCAGACTCTGTATGTTTTGTATTATATACTCCAGATGGAGCGATAGTATATACCGGAGACTTTGTATTTGATTCAACAATGATGGGTCATTATAAAACAGATATTGGTAAGCTTGCTTATGTTGGTAAACAAGGAGTATTATGCCTTTTAGCAGAATCAATATATGCCGAAAAAGAAGGTCATACTAGTCCTAACAACAGGGTAACTGAATTTATTAAAAGTGTTCTAATTAAAAATGAAAATAGAATAATTGCAACAATTATGACAGCTCATATTTACAGAGTTCAAGAAATATTTGATGAAGTAAGTAAGACCAAGAGAAAAGTTGTCATAATGGGTAAAAAGCTTCAAGATATAATAAAAAAATCTATAGATACAGGATATATAAAGTTTAATACAGCTCAAATAGGGGACTTAAATAATCTTAATGATTCCAATGTATTAGTATTAATATCTGATGAGAAGGAAAAACCTTTTATGAACCTTGAGAGAATTATAAAAGGGTTTGACAAATATATAAAATTAAAAGAAACAGATACAATTTTCATTACTGAACCTAGTTATGATGGTATTGAAAAAAGATTAGCATTACTTATGGATGATATAGCTAGAATGAATGTAAATGTTGTAGCACTAAGCTCGAAAAAACATTTGCTGCACCATTCATCAAGAGAAGATTTAATGCTTATGATAAACCTAATGAATCCTAAATACTACTTTCCTGTAAAAGGTGAGTATAGGCATATGGTAAAAAATGCTGAAATAGCAGATAGATTAGGTATACCAAAAGAAAACATTTTATTAAAATTAAATGGCGATGTAGCTACATTTAAAAATGGTGAACTTACAAATGACCTTGAACATATTGAAGTAGATGAAATATTAATTGATGGTAAGAGTCAAGGTGATATAGGGGAATTAGTACTAAAAGACCGAGAAATGTTAGGTGAAAGTGGTATTGTTATAGTAAGCTGTACACTAGACAAAGCAACAAAAAACATCTTAGCTGGTCCTGAAATATTAACTAGAGGATTTGTTTATGTCAAAGAAAGTGGCGATTTACTAAGAGAGACTGAAAATTTAAGTCTAGAAGTTATAAAAGGAAATATAGATATTAATAATCAAAAAATTGATTATACTGCAATAAAAAATGACATACGTGAAAGATTAGGCAAATATTTTTACAAAGAAACAGAAAGTAAACCAATGATAATAACGGTTATACAAGAAGTATAAATAAATAAAATGTTAATGAATTGCATAATATTTAATAAAATTATGTGAAAATGTACATAATTTGTTGAAAATAGTAGAATATCGTGTTATAATTTCTATTAGTTAGAAAACGGAAGGAGGGGAGATAAATGGTACAAGTGGCTGTTAAAAATGGTAATCTTGAAATGGCATTAAAGAAATTTAAACAAAAACAGGCAAGAGATGGAGTCCCTTCTGAAGTTAAAAAAAGAGAAGCATACGATAAACCAGGTGTAAGAAGAAGAGAAGAGAAAAAAGCTGGAAAGAAAAATGCTCAAAAAAGAGAAAAAGCAAATAGAGACTAGTAATAGTCTTTTTTTCACGTTTTAAAAAAAACAGTAATAAATTTTAAAATTTTATACAAAGAATGTGCTATAATCATAATAGAGGTGAAGATAATATGAATGAAGAACTTATTGAATACAAAGAAGATGATATTATTAATTTAGATGAGATTGATTATCTAGTAGTTGACCGTTTATTCTACTCTGGTAAATACTATTTATATTTAAGTGATATAACTAATGTAGATAATTTTTTGTATGTAGAAGATAGCGAGGAAGAATTGATAGAAATTACAGATGAAGACCTTATTTTAATATTAATGGAATTAGTTGTTAAAAAACATAATTTACATGAATTCATCACAGAAGAGTAAAAAAACTTGCTTTTTTAGTCATATTATGGTATAATACCTCCAATATGAAAAGGGGGAAACATATTATGGCACTTACAGAAAGACAAAGAAGTTTTGCAAAAAAAACAGTAGGACATACTGAAGCAGAAAAAGCCTATACTATAAATGATTGGCGAATATTAAAAGGTAAAGCAAGAGATTTAGCATTTAGAAATACTATTGGTGGACTATTAGGAGTAGCAGGAACTGCAGCACTATATTGTGAACCTGTAATAAGAGGAAGTAATGTTAGTGCCCAGCCAGGACTATTTACTAAAGGATTAATAATTGGAACAGCTTCATTTGTGAAAAATCCAACTCTTGCTAATGCTAATAGTTTAGTAGTACCATTAGCAGTTGGTATAGCAACAATTGTATCAGTTAAAGAAATTGTAAATTCTTGTAAAAAGATCAAAGATGGAAGGTCACTAATTAAAGAGTCAAAAAAATCTATAAAAGAACTAAAAAGAGCAGCACGTGCATAAATAGTAAAATAAAAACATAAAAGTATATATAATATATGCTTTTATTACACAAAAGTTGAAAAAAAAGTGGAAATATGCTAGAATTAATAACGTAAAGGAAGGTAATAATTATGGCAAGTAAAATAATGCCAGCTGATTTTTATTTAAAACATGTTGAAGAACTGTCAGGCAGAGAAAGAAGGGCTTGGAAGAAATCTGTATCAAAGAAGCAATCAAAATCAATTATAGCTAAAGAAACTTCGAATCTTAGTAATGATGATTTGAGAGACCTTAAAGGTAAGGCTAGAAGACAAGCATGGTGTAATGCTGGCTTATTTGTTCTACTAACTACTGGAACAATATTAGGATGTCAGTATTTTGCAAATGTTGGCAAAATAGTTCAAGGAACAGATAGCTTTGAACCATTAACACCTATTCTAACTAATGCAGTAGAAACAGTAGGTCGAGCAAGCAATTTTGTAGTTCAAGGAGCAAAGAGTTTAGCTTCAATGGCAAAGATAAGTATGCCAGCACCCAACATTGGGCAAATGTTATATAATGCTGCATCGCCATTAACTAATATCGCTGATGTAGCTTTAAAAGGAGCAGCATTCCAAACAGCTAATATGATAAATAATGCAGCTAGTTATGCAAGTGTATCACCAACTGTGCCACTATTAGCTAGTGGTGCATTAACAATTGTACCTAGTGCAATTGCCGTAAAAAAATCATTTGGGAAACTGCAAGATGGCAGAAATGCTGTTAAAGCAATAAAAAAAGAATTAAAAACTCGTTAATAATACATAATATAATAAGAGGTGAAGTATGAGTTTACTAGAAAAGTCCAAAAAAGACATGATAACAGCTATGAAAAAACAAGATAAAGAAAAGCTTGTCGTTTTAAGGATGATAAAAGGAGCATTACAACTAGAAAGCATCAATAATAAAACTGAAATCACAGAAGAGTTATTCATTGATATAGTAGGAAAACAAATAAAGCTAAGAAACGATTCCATTACGGAGTTTGCTAAAGGAAATCGTCAAGATTTAATTGATCAATCAGAAAGAGAAATAGCCATTTTAAAAGAATATCTGCCTGAACAGTTAAGTGAAATAGAAATATCAAGCATAATTGATATAGCAATTCAAAATGTCAAACCAGCTTCGCCAAAAGATATGGGATTAGTTATGAAAGAAGTAACACCATTAGTAAAAGGTAAAGCTGATATGAAAATAGTAAGTAATTTAATAAAAGCAAAATTAGAAAATCTATAAAGAACTTCATGATAAGTTCTTTTTTTTGTCTTTAAATAATACTTTTAAATAGGTGAAGTCATGATAAAAAAAACTATAGAGTATATTAAAGATAGTGAATTTAGAGCTAATATATTTAATGAAAAAATAAACATAGTTAATTACATAGATATAGTAATTATGGAATCTACTAGAATAACTATTAGATATGATAAAGGATTATTAATAATTAAAGGAGATAATTTAACTATAAATAAACTATTAGAACAAGAATTATTAATAACTGGCAGTATCAAAAGTATTGAGTTAGGGTGATATTATGTTTCAAAGTAAATATCTTCTAAAAATAGAAGGAAAAGACAATAAAAGATTTATTAGACAATTAATTAAGCAGAATATTTACTTTGAGAACCTAGAATTCACTGATATTAATGCTTATATTAAAGTCGATGAAGCTAATTACAAGAAGATTAAATCCATAAAAACTATATATTCTATCAATATAACAAACATATATGGAATGCTTAAAATAAAAAGTATCATAAAAAAATATTTTCTTTTTTTAGTCTCTCTAATATTAGCTACAGTAGCACTATATATATTAAGCAACATAATATTTGAAATAGAAATAGTCCACTCTAAAAAAGAAATAAGAGAACTATTAGATAAAGAATTAAGCAAAAGAAATATATCCAAATACAAAATAATATCAAACTTCACAAAACAAGAAAATATTGTTAAAGATATTTTAAACAGCAACAAAAACACCCTAGAGTGGATGGAACTAGAAAGAGTAGGTACAAAGTACTATGTACGAGTAGAAGAAAGAATTATTAAAAATATAAAAGAAGAGACAAAACCTAGACACATAATAGCCAAAAAAGATGGAATAATCATATCAATTGAAGCTACAAAAGGCGAAATAATTAAAAAAGTTAACAATTATGTTCATAAAGGGGACATTATAATTAGTGGTTTTATTAAGAAAAATGAAAATATTATAAATGTAGTTTCTGCAGAAGGCCTTATATTTGCTGAGACTTGGTACAAAGTAAGTATAGAACTACCAAAGCATTATTATGAAGAAATAACTACTGGAAAAAGTAAAAATGTCTTCAAAATAGGCTTCCTTAATAAAGGATGGAACCTATTTGATTTTAATAACTATAAAAGTAAAAAAATATCTAGTAAATTTGTTATTTCAGACTCACTCAATATCATAAAAGTAGGCATCTATAAAGAAAAAGAAATTAAAGTTATTGATGAGATATATACTACTGAAAATATACTCCAAACCAGTTATAAAATAGCAGAAGACAAATTAAAAGCCCAATTAGGAGCAAATGACAAAATAATATCACAAAAAAAATTGAAAATACAAGAAAATAATAGTACAATAGAGATAAGCTTATTTTACAAGGTTTATGAAGATATAACAGCTGTTTATGTACTACAAGAAACTGATTTTCCAGTGCCTGAGACAACGCCAAAACAGTAGTGAGGTAATATGAATATAGAAGTATTTAATGAAACAGAAGAAGAACTTAATGAATATTTAGAAGAGCTAAAAGATTTTCTAATAAGCTCAGCAAAATATGAAAAAATAGATAATATAGAATATAATATCATTATTATTGATAATCCTAGAATAAAAGAATTAAACAAAAGTTATAGAAACATTAATCATGAAACAGATGTTATAAGTTTTGCTTTAGAAGATGATAAAACCTATAATAGTAAAGAAGTTAGACTTCTAGGTGATATATATATATCAATTGATAAAGTGCATGAACAAGCTAAATTATATGAGCATACTTTTAAAAGAGAATTGTTCTTTTTAGCTATTCATGGTTTTTTGCATCTATTAGGATATAATCATGAAGAAAAAGAAGAAGAAAAAATAATGTTTGCAAAACAAGAGGAGGTACTTAATAGATATGGCATCACAAGGTAAATTAAAAAACAGAAAAAATAAAAACTTATTAGGAAGCATTAAAGTAGCAACAATTGGTATACTATATGTTATTAAAAAAGAAATAAAAATCCAGTATGCCTGTTTGATAACTATAGCAGTAATTGCTATGGCATTCTTAACTAAGGTTTCTACTATAGAATGGATAATCCTTATAATGCTATGTGGAACTGTAATATCACTCGAAATGATTAATACAGCATTAGAAGATACAGTAGACATGGCAATGCCTAATATCCATCCACTAGCAAAGCTTGCTAAAGATATATCAGCAGGGTCAGTTTTCTTATTTTGCATAACATCAGCAATAATAGGATTTATTATATTTATACCTAAAATAATAGAATGGTTTTAAGAAGGGAATAGTTATGAAAGAAAAATTAGAAAAATTATTAGATAATGCCTATGCACCATATTCGAACTATCACGTATCATCAATTGTCGTAATGAAAGATGGAAGCGAGTTCTCTGGAGTTAATTATGAAAACGCTTCATTTGGTTCAACAATCTGTGCTGAGAGAAATGCCATTGGAACAGCTATAACCAGTGGCTATACAAAAGGTGAATTTAAAGAAATATATGTTATGACTGATAATATAAATGCTGATGATTCCAAGGAACGTCCAGGAGCATGTTGTTTTGCTTGTAGACAGGTTTTTGTTGAGTTTTGTGATAAGAATGTATTAGTTGTATGTATGAATAAATTAGGAGAAGAAAAACGTTACACTGTAGAAGAATTATGCCCATATCCATTTGATGAGAGTGATTTAAAATGAAAAGTGGATTTGTAGGATTAATTGGAAGACCAAACGTTGGTAAATCAACGCTACTTAATGCAATGTTAGAACGAAAAATAGCAATAACTTCTCATGTCAGTGGAACTACTAGAAACATAATACAAGGAATATATAATGATGATGATTCCCAAATAGTTTTTGTCGACTTACCAGGAATACACAAACCTAAAAATCGTCTTGGTACATATATGAATAAAAAAGCCTATACAATGATGGAAGATGTTGATGTCATTCTTTTCATGCTAGATGTAACTGAAAAATTTGGTAAAGGTGATAAGTTCATCCTAGATAAAATAAAAGAGATTAAAAAACCAACCTTTCTTATTCTAAATAAAGTTGATTTAATTGACAGAACTAAATTATTTAAGATAATTACTGAATACAAAGATTTATATAATTTTAATGAAATATTTCCTATATCAGCATTAAAGTCTGACAATACAACAGATTTAATTAATACTATAAAAGACTATTTAACAGATGAGGTAAAATATTTCCCTGAAGAAGATGTAACTAATGTAAGTCGCAACTTTATGATAAGTGAAATAGTAAGAGAAAAAATACTAAGACTAACAAAAGAAGAAATACCCCACACTGTAACATGTGTTGTTGAAGAATATGAAGAACTAGAAGATATTATTAATATAAGTGTTTTAATTATAATAGATAGGGATAATATAAAAAAGATTATTATTGGTAAACAAGGAGCAATGCTTAAAAAGATTGGCACCTATGCTAGAGGTGATATAGAAGAGTTTTTAGGTAAAAAAGTATTCCTATCAACCTATGTTAAAACAATTGAAGATTGGCGAGACAAAGAAAAATATTTAAAAGAATTAGGATTAAATGAATTAGAATAGTGTAATTTTATCATAATATTAATGGTGATAGAATGAAAGATGCCTTATGGGAACTATTTAAGAAAACTGGAGATATAAAATATTATTTACTTGCTAAAAAAGTAGAAGGTGAGCAAGATGGAACAAAAGAAAGTAGAAGGTATAGTTATAGGCGAGACCCTTTATAGTGAATCTAGTAAAATATTAAAAGTATTTACTAAAGATGGTCTAATAAGCGTTATATCAAAAGGATGTAGAAAACCAAAAAGTAAATTACGTGAAACAAGCACTAAACTTACGTATGCAACCTTTAACATATCATATAAAAAAGAAGGAATATCTACTTTAATAAGTGCTGATACAATCTATTTGTTCAAAAACATATTAATGGATTATAAAGATATGGTTAAAATAAGCTATGCCCTTTATCTTATAGAATTAACTACTCAAACTATCAAAGAAGAACAACTTGATTATACTGATTATGAATCCATTTATAATTTACTAATTAACTCCCTAATAAAAATAAATGAAGGTCTAAACCCTTTAGCAGTGATATCTATTGTTGAACTAAAATACTTAGATTATTTAGGAGTAAAACCTAATATAGATGGCTGTAGTAACTGTGGTAGTGATAAAAATATAATAACAATTGATGTTGATTCTTATGGGCTTATCTGTAAAAACTGCTATAAAGATGAAAGAATAATAAATAATGAAACAATCAAAATGCTAAGAATGCTATATTATGTAGATATGAAAAGAGTTACTAAACTAGATATAGAGGTATCTATTTTAAAAGAAATAACAGAGTTTTTAACAGAGTATTATGATAAACACACTGGAATATATTTAAGAACCAAAGATAATTTAAAAAACTTAAATAAATTAAACTATAACACCTAAATATTATTAACAATAATATTTTTTTTCTTGCCAATTAATGCTATAATTAAAACAGAAAAATATGGAAGTGATAATATGAATAAATTGAAATACATAGGTTTAATATTAATTCTATTAATATTACCATCATATAAAACAAAAGCACAGGTTCTAAATAGTTCCAATGCAAATTTTTGTAAATACACCTTAACAGATTCTTATAATTCAGAAAAAGTTGATTTTCTTGTTTTACCATATATAGAATTTGGAGGAAACTATCAAGGTGCAAAAGAAGATACTGTTGTAATTGATGGTTTTGGAGTAGCTGGATTTGAACTAAGTTCAAACAAATATAATTATTTTATTGAATCAGTTTCCATACCTAATGCTGACATGTCATTTGCAGCAGACTTCCTTTTCAATAAATTAATAACATTGGATTCTAAGAAAAATGTGACTCGCTGCCCTGATATATGCTATACAATAAACAATAATACCATACTTTTTATTCCAAAAGGAACTGTTAACATTAGTGCTAATGCAACTTTTACAATAGATAATAGCTCAAAATGTCCAGGACCAATTGACTATTTTTCAAATCTTGATTCAAAAGCCTCTGGAACTATTCAAAACAATCATCATAGTGGTGAATCAAACAATGAACCAACTGAAAATAAAGGTTCAACTTGTAATGGAATGATTTCAACAGAAGCTTTAAATCTTATTAGAAGAATAATGAATTACATCCAGTTTCTTGTTCCAGTATTACTGCTAGTTATGATATCAGTTGACTTCATGACTGCTACAATAGCAAAAGATGATAAAAAAATGAAAGAATCATATAGTAAAGCAGTAAAAAGAACGATTGCTGGAATATGTGTCATAATAATGCCAGTATTTGTAATAATATTATTCAATATTCCTGTGATAAAAGAAACATTAGAGTCAACTGGAATAGTAGATGACCCTATGTGCAACAATGCAACAGGAGCTAATATATTAAAAATAAAAGTAGAAATTTCTCCAAAGCAATTTACTAAAAATAGTGTAAAAATAAAGTTAACAAATACAATGGGAGAATATCATCATGTAACTATAAAAGGAACAGTTTTAAATACAAGCTATAATTCAGAAAATAGGCAAGTAGCTGAATATGAAGTAAGTAATAATGGTGAATATGAATTTGAATTTTATGATTCTAATTCCGAAGTAATATTAACCAAAAAGGTAAAAATTGAAAATATAAGCAAAAAGATGCCAGGTGGATCATGCATATTTAAAGAAAACTCAATTGCAGCCTCAGCTGTGGCAGAGAGTGGAATAGAGTCATATAGCTATAAAATCAATGATGGTGAATACACGAAGCCAGCCTTTATTAGTACTTATCAATCTAATACAAAAATTAAATCAGCAAGTGTGAAAATAAAAGATAAACTTGATAATGTAGTTGAGATAAAATGTGAAAAAGAAGACGAAAAAGTTACTTCATCAGGTAACCTCGAAGTTTATTTTATTAATGTTAGTTGGGGAGATTCTATAGTAATAAGGTCAGCAAGTAAAGTTATAGTAATAGATGGTGGAATGCCTGGTTATGCTAACACCACAATCAATTTCATTAAAGCTTTAGGTATAAAAAAAATAGATGCCTATATTGCATCTCACTATGATGAAGATCATATCGGAGCAACAAACCCCATATATAAAGCATTCCCAGTAACTAAAGCCTATGTACCATCTCCAAAAATAGCACCAAATGCAAGAAAGCTACTTGATTCATTAAAAACAAATAGTACACAAATGAAAATGGGAGATAAAATTGAATTTGATAAGGAATTTTATATAGAAGTAGTAGGTCCACCCACATTATCTCAAGACTGCAAAAAAGGATTGTATTGTGCAAATATGGATTCAACAAACTTCCTATTACATCATGGTGATATAACATTCTTCTTTACAGGAGACTATGTACACAGTGAGGCATTGCTTAAAAAATATCCAAAAAGTACATTCAAAGCAGATGTTTTAAAACAACCACATCATGGAATGCATAATTATATTAGTAAAGAAATGTTAAAAGCAGTATCACCAAAATACATAATAATGACATCTAATAGTGATATAAGAAAAGATGAAACAATAAAATGGCATAAAGAGTCAGGAGCAAAAGAAATTCACTGGACTGGTTCAGGTAAAAGTGGTAATATGGTTTTTATATCTGATGGAAAAAAATTAGAATTCCATAAAAAAATAAATGCAAAAGACTATAAAAGATAAAAAATAATTATATATTTTATTAAAAAAAATATAATTATAATGAACGGAGAAATTTATGAAAAAATTATCTGAATTATATCATTGTAATTACGATACATTGGTTAATGATATTAAAATAAATTCAAGAGAAATTACCAAAGGTGATATATTCGTCTGTACTATGGGTGTTAATGATGATAGACATAATTTTATTGATGATGCAATAGCAAAAGGTGCTTCTGCAATAGTGGTTAGTAAAGAAGTAAATAAAAGTATTCCAACTATAAAAGTAGAAAATACAAATAAAGAACTACCTGCATTGGCTAAAAGATTATATGATTATAATGATGAACTAACACTAATAGGAGTTACAGGAACAGATGGTAAAACAACAACTTCAAATATTGTAAGGCAACTATTAGGCATAGATAAATGTGGATTAATAGGAACTGTAGGGGTATTTGGAAAAGAGTTCCAAGATAAACCAAATAATACTACTCCAGACAGCCATCTTCTATACAAATATTTAGGTACATTTGTTAAAGAAGGTCTTAAATATGTAACTATGGAAGCATCAAGTGAAGCATATTATCAAAAAAGGTTAGATAGTTTCAACTTTGATATCGGAATATTAACTAATATAACTAGAGACCACTTAAATATTCATAAAACAATGGGAAATTATATTGAATGTAAGAAAAAACTATTTGAAAGCATATCTGCATCTGGTCTTGCAATACTAAATATGGATGATGAGTACTATAATGAGTTCCTAAGTGTATGTAATTGCAATATAATGACTTATGGTAAAGATAATAATGCAACATTAGTGATAAGTTCTTACAAAGAACATGATACAAATACAGAAATAACATTCAAATATAATAATAAAGAATATAAATTTACAAGTCCACTAGTAGGACACTATAATGTTTACAATTTAGCTGCTGCAATGCTTGCTTTACTTGTTCTAAACTATAGTTTTGAAGAAATATTAGAAAAAATTCCTAATTTAACACTAGCTCCTGGAAGAAGTGAGATGTTAGAATTTGGTCAAAAATATAAAATAGTTTTAGATTATGCACACACACCTAATGCCTTATACAATATTCTAACTTTCTTAAACTCAATAAAAAAAGGAAAAGTAATAACAGTTACAGGTTCAGCTGGTGGTAGAGAAAAAGAAAAAAGACAGGATATGGGAAAAGTCTGTCAAGAGCTATCCGATTTAGTAGTCTATACTATGGATGACCCTCGTTATGAAAAAGTAAATGATATAATAAATGACCTAATAGATAAAACTAAAGATAACTATATAGCTATTGAAGACAGAAAAGAAGCCATTAAAAAAGCATTTGAAATAGCTGATGAAAACGATATTGTCTTAATTGCTGGTAAAGGAAGAGATAACTATATGGCAATAGAAGATAAGTACATTGACTATAACGATTATGAAGTAATAAAAAAATATTTTGATGATTAGAAGTGGAGTGGAGTATAGAAATTGCAAAATGAAAAGATAATAATAACTGTATGTTCAAAAAATATTGCTAAAAATAACGCAGTAGAAAATGTCGCAAATAGGTTTTTTAATAATTATGAGATTAAATCTTTAGAAACAAATTCAAAAGTATCTGAAACACCAAATAATGACAATGAAGGAATAAAAGGTTGCCATAATAGAATCAAAGATGCCATTAATCAAAATTCAACAAGTGATTTATATATTGCTATGGAAGGAATACTATCACCAACAGATTATGGAACATTTCTTTGTGGTTGGACAGTTATATATAATAATATTGATAATGAATACTATTATGGCTGCAGTGCTAAAGTCAAAGTTCCTAATGAAATAATTGCCAAAACTACTAAAGACGAACGTTTATCTGACATAGTTGCAGAATTTTATGGAGAGAGTGGAGACAATGTCAGTAAAATTGGAACAAATGGTATAATTACTCATGGCTCATATACTAGAACTGATGAATTTATTGATTCAGTATTATGTGCCCTGGCAAGTAAATTTAAAGAAAAAGAAATGACTAAATAAAAGTCGTTTTTCTTTTGCAAATATATGTTATAATTAATACTGGTGATTAATATGTTACAAGAAAACATTAGAAATTTTTCAATCATAGCTCATATAGATCATGGTAAAAGTACTTTAGCTGACAGAATCATGGAAAGTACTAAGGCAGTTACTGACCGTGAATCTAAAGCCCAACTACTTGACAGCATGGATTTAGAACGTGAACGTGGTATAACAATAAAACTAACAGCAGTATCTTTAAAATACAATCATGAAAATAAAGATTATAATTTAAACTTAATAGATACTCCAGGTCATGTTGATTTTACCTATGAAGTATCAAGAAGTCTAGCTTCCTGTGAAGGGGCTCTTTTGGTAGTTGATGCAGCACAAGGAATAGAAGCACAAACACTAGCTAATCTATTCTTAGCACTGGATAACAATCTAACAATAATACCAGTAATTAATAAAATAGATTTACCAAATGCAGATATTCCAAAAGTAAAAAAAGAACTTCATGACTTACTAGGATTTAATGAAGAGGAAATCATACTTACTAGTGCTAAAACTGGCGAAGGTATAAAAGAACTTATAGAAGCTATTATAAATAGAATTCCATCTCCTACTGGTAATGAAAAAGAACCACTGCAAGCACTTATATTTGATAGTGTCTTTGATGCCTATAGAGGAGTTATAATATCATGTAGAGTAGTCAATGGCAGCATAAAAACTGGAGACATTGTTAAAATGATGGAAACAAATGCTACATATGAAATAATAGATATAACTGTAAATACCCCAAAAGAAGAACATATAAAAGAATTAAAAACTGGTGAAGTAGGAAGTATTAGTGCAAGTATTAAAAGTATTGATGATATACATGTAGGTGATACCATAACTTCACTTAAAAACCCAGCCGTAAATAAACTAACTGGTTACAAACCAATGAAATCAATGGTCTTTTGTGGAATGTACCCTGTAGAATCATCTAAATTTGAAGACTTAAGAGAAGCACTAAATAAATTAAAGCTTAATGATGCAGCACTTATATTTGAACCTGAAACATCAAGTGCTTTAGGGTTTGGATTTAGATGTGGTTTTTTAGGACTGTTACACATGGATATAATTAAAGAAAGAGTTACTAGAGAGTTTAATATTGAACTAATTGCAACTGCACCTTCAGTAATATATGAAGTAATATTAACTAGTGGCGAAACAGCAATAATAGATGCCCCAAATAAAATGCCAGAAAAAGTAAGAATTGCTTGTGTTAAGGAACCTTATATCAAGACAAGTATCTTTACACCAAACGACTATATTGGTTCAATTATGGAACTATGCCAAGACAAAAGAGGAATATTTGTTAATATGGAATACCTAGATACAACAAGAGTAAATATCCATTATGAGTTGCCACTATCAGAAATAGTGTATGATTTTTTTGATAAATTAAAGTCCTATACAAAAGGTTATGCTTCTTTTGACTATGAATTAATTGGTTACAAAGAAAGCGACTTAGTTAAGATGGACATTCTTCTTAATAATGATACAGTAGATGCCCTAAGTGTCATTGTTCATAAAGATTTTGCCTATAAAAGAGGTAAAGCAATAGTTGAACACTTAAGAGGAGCCATTCCAAGACAGCAATTTGAAATACCAATCCAAGCTTCACTTGGCAGTAAAATAATAGCTAGAGAAACTGTTAAAGCCTTAAGAAAAGATGTTTTAGCTAAATGTTATGGTGGGGATGTTTCAAGAAAAAGAAAATTATTAGAAAAACAAAAAGAAGGTAAGAAACGAATGAAAATGGTAGGGAATGTAGAACTACCACAAGAAGCATTTATGAGCGTCTTATCAATGGATGAAAATAAGTAGGTGAATATATGGAAACAAGTGAATATGAAAACTATTTAATTAGAGTAGGAATTTTACCAGAAGAAGAACCAACTACAACTGAAGGTCTAGTATTGCAAGCAGAAAGAGAAAGAAAAGAAGCATTAGTAATAGATAGCGAATTATTAGTTGATATGGTGTTGGAGCCAACAAAATTAACAAAGGACAAAAAAGCAAATAGAAAAAAGATAACAGATGAAGATGTATTAGCAGTCATTCATTTTTCTATAGCCAATCCCAATTTAACCAAAGAAGAAGTAGCAGATAGAACTGGTATACCACTTCATACTTCAAGAAGAGGTATAAAAAGACTATCAAGTAGTGAAGAGTTTACAGACTTAATAAATCAATATAACCAAATTAATAATCAAAGACTTAAGTACCAAGGGGGTATTAATTCACACCTTAGAACAACAAATAAAGGTAACCCACCTAGATTTACACCAGAAGAAAAGAAAGCTATAGCAGAAGCATATGCAACTAATCCCAAAATTTCATACGCTGGTCTAGCAAATGGAACAGTTGGAAGAAGTACAGTTGAAAGAGCAGTAATCTCAGGTTCAAGAGGAACAGAACTAGAACAAGCAGTTGACTTAAAAAGACAAGAAAGAAGACCAAGATAAATAATGGTCAAATCAGCATACATCCATGTACCATTTTGTTCTTCCATCTGCTCATATTGTGACTTTTGTAAAATGTTTTATAATGAAGAATTAGTAAATAAATATTTGTTGGAATTAGAAAAAGAGATAAATAAAAAATACGAACACAACATATTAAATACTATATATATAGGTGGAGGAACTCCTAGTTGCCTAAATAGCAATCAATTAAAAAGATTATTTACTATAACAAACACATTTAAACTTGATACTAATTATGAATTTACTATTGAATTAAACATAAATGATATAACAGAAGAAAAACTTAAACTATTTAAAGAAAATCACATAAACAGACTAAGTATAGGAATAGAAACAATTAATAAAAAGCACCTAACATTTTTAAATAGAGAACATACTAAAGCAGATATAATAAGTAAAATAAATCTAGCAAAAAAATATTTTAATAATATAAGCATTGATTTAATGTATGGATTCCCTAACCAAACCCTTGAAGAATTAAAGTTTGATTTAGAGTTTATCAAAGATTTAAATGTTAATCATATATCCATCTATTCCTTAATCATTGAGGAACATACAAAAATATACATAGATGAGATAAAAGCAATAGATGACAACATTGAAGAAGAAATGTATTACTTTATTATCAAATATTTAAAAGATTTGGGTTATAATCATTATGAGATAAGTAATTTCAGTAAATTAAATTACGAATCAAAACACAATTTAGTATACTGGAATAATGAAGAATATTATGGTTTTGGACTAGGAGCCAGCGGATATACAGGTAATATAAGATATACTAATACTAGAAGTATGAATAAATATTTAACTGGTAAATACATCATAGAAGAATCTAATATTGAAAAACAGATACAAATGGAAAATGAAATGATACTGGGACTAAGAAAAATAGAAGGTGTATCAAAAAAGAAGTTTAAAGAGAAGTTTAGTTTAAATATTGAAGAAGTATTTGATATAATAGATATGGAACATAAATCGCTTATTGAAAATAGTGAAGAGTTTATAAGAATACCAGAAAATCTTTTATATATACAAAACAGTATATTAGTCAATTTTATAGATGGAGGGAAATAATGATAGATTTGCATATTCATACAATCTATTCTGATGGAACAGATGATGTAATTGCATTACTTAATAAAGCAGAAGAAAAGAAATTAGAAGTAATCTCTATAACTGATCATGATACAGTAAATGCTTATGCCAAACTAGCTTCCATAGATATAAGTAAACATTTTAGTGGAATATTAATACCTGGTGCAGAACTTAAAACAACATTCAATAAAATACCAATTGAAATACTTGGTTATGGTATTGACACAGAAAAAATGAAAAATTCTTCCTGTACTGATTTGCTAAGAAGACTAGATATTCAAAACAAATATCTACAAAACTTTATTAGAGTAGGGAATGAATTAGGTATTAAATGTAATCAGAGCTTAAAAATTGAAGAAGAAAAAGGATTTGCTGCCATTACATATTATAGAGAAATAATAAAATATCCAGAAAACTTTGAAATTATACCTGAAATACTAAATGATAAACTAGAAAGATTTTATAGATTAACAAGCTCAAATCCTAAAAGTCCATTTTATATTGATGAAAGTGATGATTTTTTAGATATCAACCTTGTAATAGATGAAATACATAAGTGTGGTGGTAAAGCTTTTTTAGCCCATTTATTTGAAACTAAAATAGATAATCATTTAGAATTTCTAGAAGATATAATAAATAGTACTAAACTTGATGGTGTAGAGTGTTACTATCCTACATTTACAGAAGAACAAATCAAATCTATACTTGAAATAACTAAAAAACATAATTTATATACATCAGGAGGAACTGATTATCATGGAACAACAAAAAAAGACCTTAATCTTGGTATAGGATATGGAACTTTTAATGTCCCAATAGAAATTATCAAAGACTGGTATAAATTATCATAAATATTTTAGCCACCTTGAAAGGAAGTAGTAATGAATAAAATAGAAGTTTTTACAAATGAATTAAAATATATCAAAAATGAAAATATGATTAAGGATATTAAATATCTAATAGAAAATCTACCAGATTATTTTTTTGAGATTCCTGCAGCATCTACTGGCAAATATCATCCTGCCTATGCTGGGGGAGAGGGTGGATTAGTAAGACATACAAAAGCAGCTGTTAGAATCGGATATGAGTTACTAGCTAACCCACTAATAGGTGGTAAATATACTGATATTGAAAAAGACTTAATGCTTATGGGAATAATAATACATGATGGATTAAAATGTGGCATAACAAAAGAAAAATATACTAGAGTAGACCATCCATTATTAATTGCAAGTTACATAAAAGAAAATAAAGCTAACTTAAGTATGACAGAAGAACAGTTAGAATTTATATCAAAAGTGGTTGCTAGTCATATGGGACCTTGGAATAAAGACTTCAATGATAATGAAGTTTTACCAATACCTAAGAGCAAATATGAAAGTTTTGTTCACATGTGTGATTACCTTGCAAGTAAAAAGTTTATTAAAGTAGAATTTGATAAAGAAAATAACATAGTAGAGTAGGAGTAGTTATGAAAATTGAATTATTAGGACAAACAAATAAAGAAGAAGTAGCAAATCAAATAAGAATTGTTGCTGCTGGTGGAAAATTATCTAGATTCCCTGGTACTGTAACAGAAGTATATAATTCTTGTGATGATTTTGACAGTAATATTAAATTTATAAAAAGAGTTATTGGTATGGGACATAAATCAATAATTGAACATGATTACTTAGTTTTCTCATTAGAAGATGTAACACCTATAGTTGAACAAACTATCATTGAAAGTAGATTAACATCCTTCACTATAAAATCAAGAAGAGAAGTAGACTTTAGAACAGCTGGATTTACTACCCCAGAATTTAGAACTACAGAAGGGACTACTCATAAAGACAATAAAAAGCTACAAAAAAAGTATAAAGAACATATGCAAATGTTATTTAATACTTATGGAGAATTTGTTGACCAAGGGGTTAACAAGGAAGATGCTAGATATGTTTTACCTTATTCATTCCATAGTAATATCATAATGGGGCTAGATGCCAGAGAATTAGAAAAATTAACTATTTCATTATTACATGGCAAGCTAAGTAAAATAGCAGAATTAAAAGAACTAGGAGAGCATTTTAAAAATATTATTGATTCTAGAGCACCATATTTATCAGAATTAATAGATAAAAATATAGCATCATCAGATGATAAATATAAAGACTTTAATGAATACTTCGCTGAATATAAAACAAGTAATATAGAAAAACTACAATCTGTTAGCTTAATAAGTTATACTACTAATGCTGATGAGAAAGTAATAATAAGTTTCTTACAGACCAGATATCAAATTAATAATAAAGAAGCAAAAAAACTATACAATAAGCTTTCAAAAGATGTTATTGAAAAATTAATAAAGACAATAATAGGAAACAATGAAAATAGAGAATTAGAACACGCACATTTTTCATTTGAAATTCCTATATCACTAGCAGTACTAACACATATAACTAGACATAGAATGCATTCATTAATGGTACCAGATTTTGTACCAATGTGGAACTTAAGCA